>ENA-UOOA01000581-UOOA01000581.1-human-gut-metagenome-genome-assembly--contig:-P61old-NODE-581-length-71395-cov-87.170465_pt1 | contig 71395 bp, 82 predicted proteins | sample MGYA00242467_ERZ724014 | MGnify/ENA metagenome assembly ERZ724014 | reverse complement strand
GGGCAAAGCCTAAATCTTTGCAGCGCTGCGCATTGTTATGGTCAAAAGACTGTTCAATGTCATCGAAGCCGATTTTGTCGGCGGTATCAACAACAAAATGAACCTTGGCCAGCTTAAAAGACGAAGTCGGAGCAGCAGGCAGCTTTGGCCTAAAGGCTGGGTTTTGATTCAAATCTGTGAGGCCGGTATATAAAGAAGAATTTCCTGCGGCGAAAGCGTGCACGGAAACAAGGCATAAGGCAATGCCGACGGGAAGTACATTCATAATACACCTCATACATATAACTAGACCAAAGCTTGACTCTCACTTTAGCAGATTCGGCAAGCAATGTCAATACAATATGAGTGATGAGGTTTATTGAGACTAACGAAGCTAAATATTTGGATATAAAAAAAAGCCCCTCCAAAGAGGGGCTTTCCGGAAACAAATCCGCTTTGCAGCTAAACCAGCATGGTTTTCAGCAACTCGCAGGTATAAGCCCGCAAATCAGCATCTTCCATTAAACTGAGCTTGATATTGGAACGTTCCAAATCTTTGTTGGTTCCGCAGTCAAAACGCAACACGTCACACAACACGCCGGTCAGCTTCATTCCGCGTTGCGCCGCCAGTTCCATCGCATCGGTTAAATTAATTTCCCCGTTTGTTCCCTTGCGAACTTCCGGCAAAATCTGCATAATTTCATTCGGCAGAATATACGGCCCCATACTGGCATAATTGGAAGGAACGTTTTCCAGAGCCGGCTTCTCAACCAGCCCTTTGGCTCTGACAACGCGTCCGTCGCGAACCGCTCCGACCAAAGCACCATATCGAACCATTTGCTCGCGCGGAAATTCCATGATATTTTCCACCATGCCGCCTTCTTTTTCATAGACATCCAGCAGCTGCTTCAAAACGCCGTCGCCATGCAGATTGATATAAACGTCATCCGGCCACATAACAATAAAATCGCGGTCACCGACAATATCCTTCGCCATCAGAATAGCATGGCCGTTTCCTTTCGGTTCGGCCTGTTCGGCAAAAGAAAACTTCATCCCTGCGGGAATAACCTCTTGAACCGCTTTCAGCAAATCAAGCTTGTTTTTCTCACGCAGATGATTTTCAAGCCAAGGATAAGGGGAAAAATAAGATTCAAACAAATGCTTGCAGGACTGGTCGCTGTAAATAAAAACCACTTCCTTAATTCCGATTTCGGCACAGGCATTAACCGCATATTGAATAATCGGCAGACTGTGCAAAGTCAGAAACCCTTTGTGCAGAGCCTTGGTTGCCGGCAGATTTCTGGTTGACAAACCGGCCACGGGAAGGATACAGACTTCAGGCTTTCTCATTATCGCTTACTCCAAAAATAATTATTGTTGAAACAATGGCTGAATTGTAGCACAAAAAAACGATTCCACAAGGGTAATCATCCCTCTTCAACAACTATTGTTTTTGGTCCTTTATTGCTTGATAACTACCCCGCTGGCCTTAGAAATCGAGCCGCTGGCTTTGCGTACGATTCCTTCTTTTGCCGGCTTTTCCGCCGCCGGCTTGTTTTCGGTTTTAACGGTTCCGCCCGGTTTGGAAATGCCGCTGTAAGATTTCTCTTTAGAAAAGTCCAAAACCTTGACCGGTTCTTCGTTCTTCAGTTTTTCAGACTTCTCGATGTCCTCAATATCGCGGACAATCGTTTTGTTTTTGCCCGTCGAAGCGGAAATCTTGCCGATATTCTCCTGAACCTTTTTCGCCATTTCCGCAGCCTTGACACGCTCCCGGTAAGACTGTTCTTCTAATCCGACGGACTCTGCCGTATAGTCCAGCAGGCGCTTAATGCTCTCGTCCAATGAACCGCTGTCTTTAATAATATCCTCTTTTGTCGTTTTTATCTTTTCGAGGAATTTTTCCAGCTCTTCGGCGTCAGTCGAATTTTGAACCGCAATATATTCCTTGGCCGTATCGCTGTTGGCACCGTCAATCGCCAGCAGATAATTTTCAATATCCTGCTTTAACTGGTTCACCAGTTTATCGTCATCGAGATTATAATCGGTTTTGATTTTGGCCAGACGCTTCGGAAACTCCACAAACTTATCGCGATAGGCATTCGACTTTTCCTTTGACTGGTTATAAATATCAATAACCTGATTATACAGATCATTAATCTGATATTTCAGGTCTCCGACATATATTGCCGCCGCCTGCTCTTTCAAAGCCGGAATTTTTTTGCCGTAAACTTCATTCCGTTTGGCCAGTGCTTGAGGCAGACTTTCATCAAATTCCTGCGTCAGCCCCAACGTAAAGATTTCTTCTATGCCGCTTGAAGTCTTGTCAATTTCGTCTTTCAAAGTCGCATACTGATTTTTGGCTTCCTCGCTCACTGCCGCCGCGCTGCGGACATCATATTCGGCAATAACCTCCTGCTCTAACTGGCTCTTAATTTGCCGCGCCTGCTGCTGCTGAATATCCATCAGATGCCGCAGATGTTCCGCCCGGGCCTGCTCCGCCGCTTGCTTGTCGGCTTCTTCCTTTGCCACCGCCGCATCATAAATATCGGTAATCGGCTTGACATTTACCGACAGCTCCGGCGCCGCCATTCCCCCGTTCAGCGTAAAGTCAAATCCGGGAAGCTTAGGCAGTTCCGGCAACGAAACCTTATAGGTTGAAACCATATCCCATGTCTCCAGATTGCTCTCGTCCTCAACGCTGACTTTCACCTTGGGCGAAACGAATTCCGCTTCGCCGAGTGTAATTTTTCCTTTGTTAAAGACGGCTTTGGCCTTAAAGGTATCAAACACGGTTTCGCCGCTTTGCAGGCTCTCCCGCGCCAGATTGGCCAACCCTTCCGAACGGTCGCGCCGGCTCAGGTCATCGGTCAGTTTCAGCCAATCCCAGCCCTTGACAACCGGACGGAAAACATCAAGCGAAACTTCACCTCTGGCGCCGGTAATCATCTCGTCAACCGAAGCGGCCGGCATTTCCAGCTTTCCTCCGGCATTAAACTGCCCCGAACGCAGACCGTAAACTTTGCCGCTCCAGTAACTTCCGTCAACTTCCTGATCCCGCACCGCAAAGTTCAGCGCCAGCTCCGGCTTTTTCAGCAATGCCAGCTCTGCCTGTCCGTTGATGCTGCCGTTGTTCAGCCCGGCAGTAAAACTGTTGAGCTTAATTTTGTCATCTTTCACTTCAAGTGCCAGTTCCGCATTTTTGAAAGTATAACTCTTCCAGATCAGATCTCCGACGGTAAACTTCCCGTTCAGCGTAAATGTCTTGTAAAAATCATAGTTGAGCTTCGTTTTATCCCAAAACGGCCGGGCAAGGAAATCGGCCTCATCCGTGCCGCCGCCCTGACGCAAAGCAATGGCGGCATTGGCCGGACCGGCAGCCTTTGTTCCCTTGTTATAGAAAAAACGCTCCGGCTCAAATCTCGTAATCGCCAGCTCAGTCACGATGTTCGGCTTGGCACCGCTCTTGTCAACCCAAAGCGTGCCCTTAAAGTTATTGGCCCCGACAAAAGCATTCATATCCGTCAATTTAAAAATACTGCTGTTTCCGGCCAGCCTGCCGCTCAGGCTGAACAGCCCCAGGGCATAGCTCTTCGGGCTGTAATCCAAATTCAGTGCATTGACAAAAGCAACAAAGTCAGGCGCTTTAAAATCCAGGTCGCCGTTCAACAGATAACCGTTTTTGCTGTTGCTTATCTGCCCGCTGTACACAATATCCCAGCTGCCCAGTTTGGAAATAACTTTCATTGCCGCACGGTCCAAATCGCCGGTAACGATTCCCTGCGAACTGAACTGCTGCAAATCTTTCAGATTAATTCCCGGCTTGGTGAATTCAAACTTATTAATGAAAGAATCAAAATTTTTGGTCTCGACACTGTACTTCAGATTTGTCACCTGCGGCTCTTTTCCGAAACCGCGCAGTTCACCTTCCGCCGTCAGACTCGAATTGGCAATGCTGCCGATGGACAGCTTGCCGATATCCATCACTCCCTGAGACAATTTGAAGTTAAACATCGTATTCTCAAAAGGCACGTTCTCATAAATACCCAAATCCAGCGAACCCCTGAAATCGACATCTACGTCATTCAGCAGTCCCAAACGGGCAAAACGATAGGCCATCCGTTCTTTCAACGATTTGTCGAGTTCTTCCTTCGGCAGACCCGGCAAATAATTGTCAAAGTTAATGCTGTCGGATGTCAGCGCCAGATAATATTGCGGCCGTTCGCTGCGGATAATGCCGGCCTCGCCCTTGAAAACCGTTTTATCCAAAGTCAGCTCAAACGGAGAAATCTTAACATTATGCAAATTGCCGGCAATGTCGGCTTTTCCGACGGCACGACGATAAGTCGAAGGAGCAACCGGATTAACTTCATATCCCAGCCAGGAAAGAAATTTCTGCAAATCGTTCGTCGAAGCTTCACTTTCCAGATTATAGGTCAGCACCTCGTCATTGGAAAAAACGTCGCCTTTCAGACTGGCTTCGGTTTCGCCGGGAAAGACACCGCTTAATTCGCGGATATTCAGATTATTGTCGGCATAATCCGCACTCAAAACAAAATCTCGGATATTCTGCCCGTTATACGTCGTCTTAATTGCTTTCAAATCTGCCAGAATGTCAAAATCGAACTGCGGCGCATAAACCGCCTCCGGCTTTGACTGTTCGGTCAGAGCTTCCTTAAGCAAAGCCACCCACGGCGTCAAATCCAAATCGGTCATATTAAACGCCATCTCAATCTCTCGGCGCTCATCCGGTTGGCTTCCGTCAATTACGAACTCGTTTTCAAACAGCGGAATCAAAATATTTCCCGCTCCGGCGGAAGAACCGAACTTAACCACGATGTTCGACATGTTTATCCGCGTTTTGTTGGTATCGAGCTCCAAAGACAAAGCCAGCGGATAGTTAAGATTGGCATTCAGTTCCTGATTAGGCAGCGTACTGTCGAAAAATTCCTTAAATTTTTTGGATTCGACAATAATATTGCCGTTGACCGCATCATTCTTCAACAGCACCGTTCCGTCAAAACGCAGATAAGACTGCGAAGCCGGCTGATTCAAAACAAAATTGACCGAGGTGGCAAAACTTTCCGAAAACTGCCCCAGCGAAATGGCAAACCCCTCCGGATTCTTATCTTTAACGTAACTGCCCTCAATACGATACGGACCGAACACGCTTTCGGCAATCACTTCGCCGTTCAGATTGTCCAGATGCGTATTAATGCCGTGTTTTTCATCTTCAAAGTTAACTTTGGCTTTTTCCAGCGTTACGCTGTCGAGCGAAATTTCCACATTTTCCAGATTGCTTTTCTGAGCTTCGGTCAGCGGCGTCTGCCAGTTAAGCTTTCCGCCCGGCATAACCTTAAACCAGACTTCCGGCTCCTGCAGCGACATCATCTTAACCTCAAAATTGCCTTGCAGCAGCGGCCCCAGTGCCAAATTGGCAATCAGACGCTTAATCGTTGCCAACGGCTTGTCAGATTCCTCTCCCTCGGGATTATACACCTTGATATCGGTCGCCGTCAGATAAGGCGACGGCAGCAGCGAAAAACTCACCGGTCCTTCGAAAACCACGCGCTTGCCGGTAATGTCATTGAATTGTGCGGCAATTTTGTCTTTATGCTGATTCCAGTCAATCGTAGAGATATAAACAAATATCCCGCCGGCGGCAAGAGCCAAGACAACACCCAAAATCAACAACACTTTCTTCACGCGCGTTCTCCTGCGAAAATGTGAACAGATAAAATAATCTTTGCTAAATCTAAACAATTTTCCTATAGTATAAACCTATAATCATTAATAAAACTTTTAAGGCATATTTGCAAGATGAACACCGTCCGAGATTTACACGCTGCCGCCTGCCAAGCTTTTGAACGGGCTTATGCCCCCTACTCCGGCTTTAAAGTCGGCGCCGCCGTTTTAGACGATTGCGGCCACATCAGCCGCGGCTGTAATGTTGAAAACGTTTCTTATCCCTGCGGCACCTGTGCCGAAGCCGGCGCCATTGCCGCAATGATTGCCGGCGGCGGCAAAAAAATCAGAGAAATTCTGATTGTCGCCGACAGCAGGGAACTGATTAAGCCCTGCGGCGCCTGCCTGCAACGAATTGCCGAATTTGCCGCACCGGAAACGCCGGTTCATCTGGCTGATTCCCAAAACGTCCGCCAAACCTTCAAATTGTCCGACCTGCTGCCGCAGGCCTTCAACGCTGAGGAGCTTTCCGAATGATACAGAAAATCGCCGCCCAAATCCGCAGTCTCATCGGCCGCCGCCGCCCGGAAACTGCGATAATCCTCGGCTCAGGCCTCGGAGCCCTTGCTGATGGAATCACCGATTCCGTAAGCATTTCCTACGCCGACATCGACGGCTTTCCGCAAAGCACCGTTCAAGGGCACGGCGGAAAATTAATCATCGGCCGGCTGGAAGACAAGGAAATTCTCTGCATGCAGGGGCGCTTCCATCTTTACGAAGGACACAAACCCCAGGTAATTAACACGGTTATCAAAGCCTTTCAGCTGCTGGGAATAAAAAATTTAATCGTCACCAATGCCGCCGGCTCGCTCAATCCCGAATTTGCTCCGGGTTCGCTGATGCTGATAAAGGATCATATCAATTTCAGCGGCACAAATCCTCTGATCGGCCCCAACGATGACCGCTACGGACCGCGTTTTCCCGGCATGGCCGATGCCTATACGGCCGAATGGCGCCATAAAATCAAAGAACTGGCTGCCGAACGGAATATTCCGCTCAACGAAGGCGTCTATCTGTGGGCGCTCGGCCCCTGCTTTGAAACCGCGGCCGAAATCAAAATGTTTCGGCTTCTCGGCAGCGACGCCGTCGGTATGTCCACCGTGCCCGAAGTTATCTGCGCCGCCCACTCCGGCATGAAAGTGCTGGGTATTTCCGTCATCACCAACTACGGAACCGGAATGAACCACAGCATGCCCAGCCATGAAGAAACCCTGCGCGAAGGACAGAAAGCCGCTGCCGATTTAACCGCACTCATCAAAGCCTTTATCGGAGAACTGTAAAATGGACGACGTTACCGCTGCCAAAATTCTCATCGGCTGCCTGGATCTCACCTCTTTGGGCGACCACGACACCGAATACCGGATTGAAGACTTGTGTGCCAAAGCCGATACGCCGTACGGGCACGTTGCCGCTGTCTGCATCTGGCCGCAGTTTATTCCGCTGGCCAAAAAGAAACTCAAAAAAACACCTGTCAAAATTGCCACCGTTGTCAACTTTCCCCATGGAGGTTCCGACTTTGCCAAACTGCGCCATGAAATCAGGCAGGCTTTAAAAGCCGGCGCCGATGAAATTGACGCCGTTTTTCCGTATCACGATTTTCTTGAAGGCAATCTTGACGTCTGCGACCGTTTCCTTGATACCGTAACCGAAACCTGCGGCGAAACCACCACCAAAATCATTCTTGAAACCGGAGAATTGGCAAAAGCTTCCCGAATTGCCGAGGCAACCCGCCTGTGCCTTAACAAAGGTGTCGGCTTTATCAAAACTTCAACCGGGAAAACGCCGGTTTCCGCCACACCGGAAGCGGCCAACATCATTCTCGAAACCATTGCCGCCTCCAGACGAAAAGCCGGTTTCAAAGCCAGCGGCGGCATCCGCACGATTGACGAGGCAAAAAAATATCTGACCCTCGCCCAAACCGTTATGGGCAGCGGCTGGATAAGCCCCGAACATCTGCGCATCGGCGCCAGTTCTCTGCTCGACAATCTGCTGCAAACCATCAAACAGGGATATTAAAAATGCTGCCACAGGAAATTATTCGCAAAAAACGCAACTGCCAACCTTTGTCTGCCGATGAAATTTCCGAATTCATCAAAGGCATAACCGACGGAAGCATTATGGATGCCCAGACGGCAGCCCTCACCATGGCCGTTTTCCTCAACGGGCTGAATGCCGACGAAACCGTCGCCCTCACCATGGCCATGCGCGATTCCGGCGATGTGCTGGAATGGAAAGGGTTTGACGCGCCGATTGTTGACAAACATTCCTCCGGCGGGGTCGGCGACAAAGTCAGCCTGATGCTGGCACCGTTGCTGGCAGCCTGTGGCGTTTATGTGCCGATGATTTCCGGACGCGGGCTCGGCCACACCGGCGGCACGCTCGATAAATTCGATTCCATTCCCGGTTACAAAACCATGCCGGACAACGATCTCTTTCGCCGCACGGTTAAAGAAGCCGGCTGTGCCGTCATTGGCCAAACAGGAAATCTGGCACCCGCCGACAAAAAAATCTACGCCATTCGCGATGTCTGCGGTACGGTTGAATCAATTGAACTGATTACCGCCTCAATCCTCTCTAAAAAACTGGCCGCGGGACTGGAATATCTGGTTATGGATTTAAAATGCGGCAACGGCGCTTTTATGGATAACATTGAAGACGCCCGCAAACTTGCCCGCTCCATCGTCAAAGTAGCCAACGGCGCCGGAACCAAAACTTCTGCTCTGATTACCGACATGAATCAGGTTCTCGGCCGCACCGTCGGAAACGCACTGGAAATGAAAGAAGCCGTCGATTTTCTCAAAGGTGAAAATGTCGATTCGCGCCTGGCCGAAATTACCCTGGCCCTATGTGCCGAACTGCTCGTTAACGCCCGACAGGCCGCCACGGAACAGGAAGCACGCACCAAACTGCAAACGGCCTGGCAAAACGGACAAGCGCTTGAACATTTTGCCCGCATGGTCACGCTGCTCGGCGGTCCGGCCGACTTCTGCGACCGCCCGCAGAACTATCTGGCTCGGGCTGCCGTTATTCGCCCCGTTTTTGCCGACGAACCGGGATATGTCTCCGCCATGCAGACCCGAGACATAGGCCTTGCCTTGATAAAACTGAAAGGCGGACGCATCCGCAGCGATCAGAAACTGGATTACGCTACCGGCTTCAGCGAATTTTGCCAACGCGGAGATTATCTGGACGCTCAACACCCGATTGCACTGATTCACGCTCAATCAGAAGACGACTGCCGGCAAGCTGCCGCCGACTTGAAAGCGGCGGTAAAACTGGCATCGGCACAGCCGTCGCTTACCAACCCGATAATCGAAAAAATCAGTGCATAATAAAAAGCCGGCATAACCGCCGGCTTTTTATTAACTTTTGACCGTCGTTCTAAAATGATTATACAAAAAAATCAACTGTCTTCATATTTAGTATTTACTTTAAATTTTTATTACGATAGATTGCAAATATTCCAAAAAATCAATTTGCGACTTTATCATGACTATCAAAATACCTTTCAAACGACCCGCGGCTTACTGGTCTCTGCTTTTTTTCTATCTTGCCTTTCCGATTCTGGCTTCGGTTATTATGGAAACCGAAACCCATTTGACCAAACGGATAATCTATAACCTGATTTCCGCTTTCGGATTGCTGCTCCCTTTTGCCCTGCTGCCGCGCCGGCACACAATTCTGCTCATCCTCTACATTTTCGTTTATATCATTTACTGGCTCAACATCTGCCATCTGTCCATTTTCCATTGCCCGCTGCTTTCCCAGTCGGTTCAGATTATACTCGATTCCAACATTCGGGAAATGAAAGAATTCGTCATTAACTTCGGCAGCGACAGCGGCTTCGGTTTTTTTATTCTTTACACGGCCGTCATTCTGCTGACTTTTTTCATCCGCAGCAAACTGCATTACGCGCCCGGCTATTCCAAAAAACTGATTTTCTACTGCTCCGTCGCCTTGCTGTTTGCTGTCAGCAAAGGGTTTCACCAACAGCAATACAGCCGTTATCAACTGGTTCCCTACCGGGTAATTGCCAGCACGATCGATTATTATAAAGACATCTACAATCTGATTCGGCTGCGGCAGAAACATCAAATTCCTGTTATAACCGGTCTGAAGTCCCGTTTTCCTCAAAACCGGGCGGAAACCTATATTGTCGTCATTGGTGAATCCGCCGCCAGAGAACATCTGGGCTGCTACGGTTATAACAGGAACACCACACCTTTCAGCTCCGGGATTCTGAAACCCTATATTTTTACCAATGTTACTTCACCGCACGCATCCACCATGCTTTCGCTGCGCGATACATTGACCTTTGCCCGTAAAGACAACGTCTCCGAAGGCCTGCGCCATGGCTCGCTGATAAACATCTTCAATCAGGCAGGATTCAAAACTTTTTGGATTTCCAATCAATTTTCACGCGGTTACCATGACAATATAACCAGCGTTCTCGCTCATGATGCCAAGGTGGTCAACTTTATCAATAACAGCGACAAAAGCTACATTGCCGAAAAACTGCGCGACAGCCATTATGACGAAAAGCTCCTCACCCCGATTCGTCAGGCTCTGCGGGATCAGGCTCACAAAAAAATCATCTTTGTTCATCTCGGCGGCAGCCACACGCCTTACAGTTACCGCTTTCCCGAACAATTCGACTTCTTCCGCGAAAACAATCAAAACGCATTCACCCGCGAGTTCGACGATTACGACAACAGCATCCGTTATACGGACTTTGTTCTCGCCGAAATTATTAAAGAAATTGCCGCCTTGAAAGAGCAGGCCTTTGCCCTTTATTTCAGCGACCACGGCGACGACGTCGGCCTTGAGGCGGAAAGCTGCCATTGCCACACCACCAATCCCGCCCGCCAAACCGAACCGATGTTTGAAATTCCTTTTTTGTTATGGACAAACAAAGCCTACGGAAACGCGAATTCATCTCTGATATCATCGCTTCCGCAATATATTGACAGACCCTTTGTCAACCATAACCTTATTCATTCGCTTCCAACTCTGGCCGGATTGAGTTTTGACCTTCAAGACGAGACAAAAAATCTGTTTAGCGATAAATTCATCTCTGAACGGCCTTGACCTGAACTTTTCTCCCGATTAAAATATCCCAGAAGGAGAAAACAAATGGCACGGGTATTTATATTTATGATGGATTCGTTCGGTATCGGCGGCGCGCCTGATGCCGCCGCTTTCGGCGACGAGGGAGCCGCAACCTTTGAGCATATTGCCGCCGCTTATCCGAATTTAAACATTCCCAATCTTTTAAGCCTCGGCCTGGCAAAAGCCGCCCATGAAGCTTCGGGACTGAACATAAATCTGTCCCCGGTTTCAGCTCAGACGTTAAACCTGCCGGCAGCTTACGGCCATATGAAAGAAATCAGCCGCGATAAAGATACCGTCTCCGGACACTGGGAAATGGCAGGCCTGCCAAATTTGCAGGGCTGGGGACATTTCAAACCCGACTGCCCGTCTTTTCCGCAAGAACTGATCGAACAAATATGCCGTGACGCCGAACTCGACGGCATCCTCGGCAACAAAGCGGCTTCCGGCACCGTCATCATTCAGGAACTGGGCGAAGAGCACCTGCAAACCGGACGTCCCATCTGCTACACCTCTGCCGACAGCTGTTTTCAGATTGCCGCTCACGAAAAACATTTCGGGCTTGAGAAATTATACCGGCTCTGCGAAATTGCCTATAAACATGTACAGCCCTACCGCATCGGACGTGTCATTGCCCGCCCCTTTATCGGAGAAAAAAGCGGCGAATTCACCCGCACCACCCGCCGTCGCGACTACACCGCCCAACCTTTCGGCGACACCCTGTTGGATAAGGCTTTGGCTGCCGGACGAAAAGTTTATGCCGTCGGAGCCATTAATGATATCTATGCTCATCGCGGCATCAGCAACCCCGTTCATGCCGCCGAACTCCCCGGCTTATGGGACGCCACGCTCAAGGCAATGGCCGAAGCCCCGGACGGTTCGCTGGTCTTTACCAATTTTGAAGATTTCGACATGTATTACGGTCACCGCCGCAATGTTGAAGGCTATGCCCGCGCTCTGGAATATTTCGATTCGCGCCTGCCGGACATTCTGCCTTGCCTGAAGCAGGACGACGTTTGTTTCATCACCGCCGACCACGGCAACGATCCCACTTATAAAGGAACCGACCATACCCGGGAACAGGTTCCGGTTCTGATGTTCGGCCGCGGAATACGGCCGCGCAGCCTCGGCCAAAGAGAAACTTATGCCGACCTCGGACAGACTGCTGCCGACATACTGCAGCTTCCGCCGTTGGCCGCGGGAATCAGCTTCCGATGAGTTACGGCGCTCCCAACCTTCCGGCTGACAAACACTTTTTCTTTGACCGTCACGGCGGCGTTTCCGCCGGCAAATATGCCAGCCTGAACGGCAGCATCAAAAGTGATGACGACAGAGAAAACGTGCTCAAAAACTTTGCTTTGGCCGCCGCACATTATCACTTGCCATTTGAAAGTCTGGCTATCGTTCGCCAGGGAACGACAAACCGTGCCGTTTTTATCAGTCAACCCGAACGTTGGCAGCAATTTGCCGACGGCATGGTAACAGATATTCCCGGCATTATTCTCACTCTTCGCACGGCCGACTGCTGCCCGGTTTTGTTTTATGATGCCCGCAACCGGATTATCGGCGCCGCCCATGCCGGCTGGCGCGGCGCCCTGTACGGCATTATTGAAAACACGCTGCAGCTCATGCTGGAACACGGAGCGGAAAAAGCAAACATTGCCGCGGCCCTCGGCCCCTGCCTGCAGCAGCAGTCCTTTGAATGCCGCTCCGATATGCGGAACGAATTTCTCCGGCAGGACACCTCCTTCGAACAGTTTTTCATTCCCGCCTCCAACCACGGCTGCTTCCGGTTTGATTTGGAGGCCTTTGTCATCAGACGGCTGCAAAATTTCGGCCTTACGGATATTTCCGCTTCGTCAATCGACACCTACCGCAGCGAAGACTATTTCAGCTACCGCCGCAACACCCACCGCGGCCTGCTGAACAGCCGTTATGACTACCCTACCCACTTATCAACCATAACCCTTTAATATCTTTCCTTTTGCGCAAAATCCGGCTAAACTGAAAACAGTTTGTAACTTTTGAGATAAATAAATGACCCCTCTCGGAAAATTAACCCTTGCCGTCATCGGCCTCCGCTTGTTCGGCGCCGCCGGTTTCTTATGGGGCATGTTCTTCGGCCATGTCCTGATTGACCGAACCTTGGTAAAAACCATTATCAAGCAGAAGTTCAGCCAACTTGACGACACCATCCGTCTGATGCTTCCTTTCCGTTTTTACCGCTCTTATAACTATCTGATTGAACATGTGCTGGGCAAACTCTGGGGCGTTATTCTCGGCGGACTGACTTTCGGCTGGGTCGGCGTCGCGGTTCTCGGTATTCTCGGACATCTGTTGTTTGACTGCCAAAAATGCAAAAGTTGCAAAGAATGGCGCTACGCTTTTGAAGACTTTTGGAATGTCAACCTCGGCAAAATTTTCGGCGGTTTAATCGGCTTCACCTGCAAAAGCAAACTTCTGCTGTTCATCGGCGTTATTCTCGGTTTCTTTTTTGACTCTTTTCGTTTGGAAGGCGGGCTCCGCACCAAACTCAAACTCGGCCCTGTTCTCAACTTCTGGTCTAAAATCAATCCGCTGAAACTGGCTCTGCGCTCACAGGAAGCCCGCGATGTTTCCTTCGTGCAGTCAATGGCCGGCTTAGCGGCAAAAATATCCAAAGCCGATGGCGCCGTCAGCGAAAACGAAATCCGCACCTTTAAAAAACTGTTCAACACCGACAAAAATCCCAAAATCGCCCGCATTTTTAACGAAGCCAAACAAAGCACCGCCGGTTATCAGGCTTACGCGAAACAGCTGAAAATTCTCTCCCGCGATAATCTGGACATGAAAGAAAGCATTATCGAAAATCTGTTTAAAATTGCCGTGGTAGACGGTGAGATTTTAAGCGATGAGATGGAAATGCTGGAAGATATCGCCAATATCATCGAACTTCCGCAGGGCAACTATACCATCATCAAAGACCGTTTTGTCTTCAAACCCTCAAACGAAACGCTTCAGGATTACTACGAAGTCCTCGGCGTCTTTTACAATGCCAGCGACAAAGAAATCAAACGCCGTTGGAAAGAGTTAATCAACCAATATCATCCTGACCTGGCTCAGGCCAAAGGCGCCTCCGCCCGGGAAATTGAAGCCTGCACTCTGAAAATGGCGGAAATCAACAACGCCTACGAACATATCATTAAAAGCCGCCAGGCCGGATAGGATAATGATAAATGTCACAAACAGCACCTGCAATAATCCTTTCAACGGTTGAAAGAGAAGATTGGAAATTTAACGAGGCAGATAAGGCTCGTTCTGCAGCGCGCAGAAGCGGAGCGTACATATTGGTACATGAGCATTCGAGCACGGGAGAACAACCTTAGATGTCCGTTAAAAGTACAATAATCCTTTCAACCATCAATGCCCGCTACTCGCACACCGCTTTCGGCCTGCGATATCTGAAAGCCAATCTGCATGAATTTGAAAAAGACTGTGAAATAATGGAATTCAGCCATGATCTCACGGTGCAGGAAGTTGCGGAGGCAATTATTTCCCGGCGGCCGGATGTTGTAGGCCTCAGCTGCTATATTTGGAATATTGAAGATCTGCTGCGGGTGGCCGAAATCATCAAAGCCGTTCTGCCGCAAACGCTGTTGATTTTCGGCGGACCGGAAGTTTCCTACGAATATGATGAATTTCTTCCCCGCTGCGACTATCTGATTAAAGGTGAAGGAGAATACGCGCTTTATCACCTGTTACAAGCATGGCAAAAAAACGAACTTCCCGCAACCAAAGTTCTGGAAGAACCGGTTTGCGACGTAAACAGTCTTAAGCTGCCTTATTACCTTTATTCCGACGAAGACATCGCCCACCGCCTGATTTACGTTGAAGCGACCCGAGGCTGTCCCTTTACCTGTGAATTCTGCCTGTCTTCGCTGTCTCGCGGCGTTCGGGAATTTGACCTCGACAAATTTCTGCACGAAATGGATATTTTAATCACCCGCGGCGTTAAACAGTTCAAATTCATTGACCGAACCTTCAATCTTAAATTCGCCAACGTCAAAAAAATCCTCGAATTTTTCAAAGCCCGCTGGCGGGAAGGAATGATTCTGCATTTTGAAATTTTTCCTGACAAACTCAACTCACAAATGCTGGAAGAAATCAAAAACTTCCCCGCCGGCGGATTACACCTGGAAGCCGGCGTGCAAACCTTTTACGAACCCTCATTAAAAGCGATTTCCCGCCGACAAAACGAAGGCCAAACCCTCGCCAACTTAAAATTTATCAGCGAGCAAACCGGTGCTGCCGTCCATGCCGACCTTGTCGCCGGACTGCCGCATTCCACTTTTGCCACGTTTGCCGAAGACTTCGACAAATTATTTGCCTCCCGTCCCGCCGAACTGCAAATAGGCATTTTAAAACGCCTGCGCGGCGCCCCGATTGACCGTCATACACAGAATTTTCAAATGATTTATTCCCAATATCCGCCCTATGAAATTATGCAAACTTCAACCATGAGCTATGCCGAACTTCAGCAAATCAAACGCTTGGCTCGTTATTTTGACATTTTTTACAACGCGGGAAATTTCCGGAAAGAAACCGGCTGCCTGACGACTTTCGCTGACTGGCTGGACTTCAGCAATTACATCTGGACAAACTACCGCCAAACGCATAAAATATCCCTGAAACGTCAAGCTGAAATTTTAAAGGATTACCTTGATGCGCGAAGAGCCGCTGCCCTACTTTAACGAACGGGAAACCCCGATAGATATGATTGTTTTGCATTGCAGCGCTTACGATGTTGAAACAATCATTCATTACATGCATGAATATCAGCTGAGTGCCCATTACATTATTGATGAAAAAGGCGAAATGACCAAATTGGTCGATGAATCCAAACGCGCCTACCATGCCGGAACAGGTTTCTGGCGCGGCGAAGACCGCAGCCCGAACGCCCGCTCCATCGGCATTGAACTGGTCAATTTCAGCCTCGGACAAGAAACCTACGCTCCGCAACAAATTGACACGCTGCTCAACTTTTTGCCGCCCCTCATCGGCAAATATAATATCCGCCCGGAAATGATTGTCGGTCATTCGGACATTGCGCCGCTCCGCAAAGCAGACCCCGGCAGAGCTTTCCCCTGGGAACGGTTGGCCAATGCAGGCATCGGCCTGTGGTATCAACTGAGCAATGCTGAAAAAATCCCCTCAGACGACCTTGAAGAGTTGTTGCGCCTCATCGGTTATGATACCCGCACACCACAGACCGTGTATGCTTCAGCCTATGCCTTTTGCCGTCGCTTTGCCCCGCAGTTTGTAGCGGCGGATCCCGATATCAAACATCTGGTTGACCATATCCTGCCCGAAAACTTTGACTTTATTGATAACGCCAAATTCAGACAAACCCTCAAAGCCGTCGCTTATACCTATTCAGGGAACCAAGAAAGTAATCCGTTATATTGAGATCATCGTTTTAATGGCATCTTTACCCAATAATTCTCCCGCTCTGAACAAAAACAAGGGTGACAATTAACTGTAAGACATTGATTATCACCCTTAAATAATTAAAACTTACAAATCATCTTCCTCCTCATTGGTATTTTTTTCATCCTGCTTCGGAAGAGGAGATTGATAATCTGCCCGAAGATAAGACTTAATTTCCTCCTCTTTGTCTTCTTTCAGATGATTAAAGGCTGATGTCGTTTTTTCGCCAATCTCATTATCTTCTTTCAAAATTTCATAATCAGCCATTTCCTGACCGATTCGGTTGAGGCCTTTCTGCAAAAAAAGCCCGCTGTCTACAGGATGAACAGCCGCCATAGTCTGCTGCAGTTTATCCCGAGTAAAAGGTTTACCTCGGCTATTTTCCAAATTCGTCGCCAAACCGCCATAGCCGATGCTCTGTTTAACCCGTGTCAAACCATAACGGCTCAAAGCCTCTTTCATACGAGAAGCGGTTTTTTGTCCTAACACGCCATCTTCTTTAAGTATCTCACCGTCTTCAAATGAATTCAATCCTTTCTGCAAAGCCGTCACGCCCCACGGAGATGCCTGACGTGCAACTTCGCGATAAGCCTGACTTAAAGAAACATTCCCGCTCAATTGTAACTCACCGGTTTCTTCTGCCGGCTGTCTTTTAGATTGCGGTTCAATTTGTTTTCCAAACTCATCTCTTTTCACTGCTTCAGTTCCGTAATAATTGTCATACCACTTCCTTTGAACCTCATCAGCTTGCTGCTTTCGCCGCATATCCTGATTTTCATACAGAAAATAACGCATACCGTTTTTTAGTTCATTTTCGCTGATATGCTCCACCGGTTTGTAGAGCATATCTTCATACGGATTATTATTTTTCTGCAATTCCTCAAAAATAGATTTTTCCTTCACAGACATCTCTTTCTGTTTCGTTTCCTGTTCGACAAACCGTCCTTTATCAGGCAGAGTTGTTATAAATTCACCTTTAGACACCGGTGTAAGCGCAGCATAATTCCTGTCCGCTTTCTGAGGCAGATTAATCCGGGTACCTTCTCTCAGACTCATATTTTCGTTGATGCCCGAATAAACCGTGTTTATCCTTGCATTACGCTGTAATTCTTCTGCCAAATCTTTTTGCGAAACACCATTCCGCTTGGCAATCCACGCCAGATCCTCGCCGGCTCTGGCCTTCACACTCCGCGTCTCCATATCCTCAAATTTATAGCGCCGCAAAATTTCACGGTTTTCCAGAATTTCCCGCTGCAAATCTTCTTTCGTCAGCTTATCCCCGTATTTCCGATAAAGTTTAATTCCCAAATCAACCATCGGTTCATCTTGATCATCAAACATAAACTTCTTTTCTTCAATCATTTTTTGTAAATCACGCCCTAAATCATCAATCCGAGCTCCGCCTTTGGTTATCCAATCATTATATCCGGCTGCAGCCAAAGTATATCCATAGGAAATATTTCCCCAGAAATCATGATCATAAAGATACTCCCCATCTCCGGGAAGTTTAACGCCAAACACCACCGGCTGCCGTCCTGACGAACTCACCTCATCCCTGCGGTAATAGCTTGGCAAAATTTCTTTCATCACCGGCTTATGATCCCATACTCCTCTGCGCTCGCCGTCACTGGTGGAATTACGATAAACTTTCACCAAGTTTTTTACATCCTGCGTCATCAGCTCAAAAGGTCTTATGAGAAGATTATTCCAGCTGTTTTCATTATTATCCTCGCGCATTCTTATAATTTCAGGATCATTATGCCGTGACATCATATCCTGATAAACACGCTCTAAGGCTTTTTCATAGTCTTCTGAATCTGTTTCGCCGGCTTTGACAACATTATTTCTCATATTCCTATTCCTCCATAAAAAAATCCGCCATTTATGACGGATAAAAAAAACAAACAACAAAACCCCGAATTGCTATTCAGGGTTTCAGGCACACTTACAGCAAGTGGCAATTCACATTATAAAAGAAAAATATCCTCGCATCAAGAATAAACTCCTAAAACTCAGAATAAAAATTTTTAAAGAAATTTTCATTTTCTATTGAATTATCAATTAACTTCTTCTATAATCTTTTTATGACTGATACAAAAATTAAACTCTCCATCCCCGAAATACTGCTGCATTTGGTGCTGCTGGCAGGCGCTTTTTGGTTTTTTACCTCTATTCTGAGATTCGTCATCGGCGATAAAAACGATAAACAAATTTTGATAAACATCATATTTTTCTTAGAAGTGACGCTGGCTTTCTATTTTATACCTCTCAAACACCCGCTGAAAACAAGTAAATTTGGTTTCACATTGACTGTACTGGGCAGCATCTTAAATATATATATCATGATTTTTTCCGCATATCTCACAATAAATCTTGTAAAACCTCGCCCACATTATCCATACTTTGAATTCGTCTACAATTTAATGCCCCTGTTATTATGTCTGCCTCTGCTCACTTACATATCCGGTTTTATTAACAAAAAACTTTTTTATACCCTGACCAAAATCATATTTACCAGTTTTACCATGGCACTTCTTTTCTCTCTGGGATACCTCGTCAAGATATATCTATAATACGCCGCCTTGCAAAACCTTAACCCTCATCCCCGCATATAATTTCTTATTGCACTTTAAATTTTAATCTTTACACTAAACTGATGACTGATACAAAAATTAAACTCTCCATCCCCGAAATACTGATGCATTTAGGGTTGCTGACAGTCGTTTTTTGGCTCTTTGCTTGTTCCCTGAGTTTTTTCATCGAAACGGAAAATCCTCAAAATTTATTAATACTTTCCACCGAAGTAACCCTCACCTTTTATTTTATACCTCTAAAACACACGCTGAAGCCCAATAAATTTTTGTTCGCATTTACTGTGCTGTTCTGCGCCTTAAATATATTTGTCGTTTTTATCTCCTTATTTCTTGCAATCCATAATATAACACCTTATCCGCATTCTCCATATGAAGAATGCTTATTTAATTCAATACCGCTTCTTTTATGTCTTCCCCTGTTCACTTATTTATCCGGCTTTATTGATAAAAAACATTTTTATACTCTTGCCGCAATTATATTTACCAGTTCTATCTTAGCGTTTGCACTTTTTCTCTCTTTGGATTTCGACTCAGAAACATATGAATACGCCGCCTTGCAAAGCCTTAATCCTCATCCCTGCATATAATTATCGGAATATGTAAGCGCGTTATTTTATCAATAAAAAAACCTTATCACACAAACTTCATCGCATCCAGCACACCCTGCAGAATATAAGCGGCCGCTCCGGCATCCAGCGACTTTTTGCGTCTGGCTCGTGACAAATCCGCCTCTTTAATCATCATGCTTTCGACCGCGGAAGAAGACAGCCTTTCATCCCAAAAAAAATAAGGCAAGCCGGTCGCCTCGGCCACACGCTCCGCAAACTTACGCACTTCCCGTGCCGTTTCGCCCTCTTCGCCGTTCATTTGCAGCGGCAAACCATAGACTATACCGCCGATTTCCTTTTCGGCAATAAGCTTCTTAATTTCCGCCAAATCGGCCGCCATATTGCTGCGACTGATAATTTTATATGGCGTCGCCGTCATTAACAACAAATCGGAAACCGCCGCTCCCAGCCGTTTGGAACCGTAATCAAACCCCAGCAGTGCCCGATACGGCGGCAACCCGGCCTTAAACTCTCGTAATGTCACCATATTTCTCCTTATCCATTAAAATTCAGCCTAACCTAAAATAAAGATTAGTCAAATTTATTTTTAGAACTATTTATAGTCTTTCTGATAATTGATTATTAATATTCTCTGTTTAATATAATCCCTAACTGAAACCCCCTTTCTAAATGGTGAAAAATAATGAAACTCAAATACTTATTAGCCCTGGCTTTATGTCTGGTCTGGTCGCCTGCCAAAGCCGAACTGCAAATTGACGTCAACGGCGCCATGCGCGACCCGCTGCCGGTGGCTTTTCCTGAAATGATCCACGAAGGATTCTTTCTCGGACAAACCGGCAACAAAATCCGTGATGTCGTTATCGCTGACCTTGAACGCTCCGGTCTGTTCCGAATTATTCCCGAAGGCAGCTACATTCAAACCCTCACCTCAATCAACGAACAACCCAACTTCGTTGATTGGAAGGCAATTAACGCCCACGCCTTGATTCAAAGCGCCATAACCGAAGTTGACGGCAATCATCTGCGAATTGAATTTCGCCTCTGGGACATTTATGCCCAAAACCAGCTTAAAGGGCAGTCTTTCACCACCACTAAAGACAACTGGCGCCGCGTGGCTCACGTGATTGCCGATGCGATTTATGAACGCCTGACCGGTGAAAAAGGCTACTTTGACACCCGTATTGTCTATGTTTCCGAAACCGGCCCCAAAACCAAACGCACCAAACGTCTGGCCATTATGGATCAGGACGGTGAAAACCATAAATTTCTTACCTCCGGCGCCTCTATGGTACTGACACCGCGCTTCTCGCCGAACCTGCAAAAGGTAACCTACATGTCTTATGCCGGCAACACGCCGCGGGTTTATATTCTTGACATTGAAACCGGACGGCAGGAACTGCTCGGAAACTTCCCCGGCATGACCTTTGCACCGCGTTTTTCGCCGGACAGCAGCAAAGTCGTCCTCAGTTATGCGTCCAACGGCAAGAGCGACATCTATGAAATGGACCTCAAAAATCGCCGCAGCAAACAACTGACTTCCGGCAATTCGATTAACACTTCACCGAGTTATTCTCCCGACGGTTCGCAAATTGTCTTTAACTCCGACCGCGGCGGCAACCAGCAGCTTTATGTCATGAATGCCGACGGCAGCGACGTTCACCGCATCAGTTTCGGCTCCGGACGTTACGCAACCCCGGTCTGGTCTCCACGCGGCGACTATATCGCCTTTACCAAAATGGCCGGCGGCCAGTTTTACATCGGCGTTATGTACCCTGACGGCTCCGGCGAACGCCTGCTGGCCAGCGGTTTTCTGGTCGAAGGGCCGACCTGGTCGCCGAACGGCCGTGTTCTGATGTACTTCCGCCAGGACAACAGCACCGCTTCTCCGGTTAAGCTCTACTCCATTGACCTGACCGGATATAACGAACGGCAGATTGTTACGCCGGGCGAAGGCTCCGACCCGGCATGGTCGCCGCTCCTGCCCTAAACCAATAAAAAACCTTCCCTTTTCGGGAAGGTTTTTTATTGCCTTTAACGTAGCGTATGATATTCTCTTGCCCGGGAGAAAATCTATGCCTGTAATCAAATACTGCATCTGGGACGTTGGCAACGTTATCTATAATTACACGCTTGAACCGGTTCACGACTGGTGCGAACGGCGCACTGCCGACCGGGAGACCTTTCTCCGCAACAAGGGAAAATTCAGCTATAACAACTATATGAAAGGTCTGGTTCCTTACGCCGAACTGTGCCGCCAACTCTGTGATTTTTATGCCGTTCCCTACCACAAAGACTATGCAATCGAACTCAACCGGGCTTTCCGCGCCGGCATTAAAGATTATTTTCCTCAAACCCGGCAAACTCAGGAAGAATTGCAACAGCGGGGAATAGCCAACTGCATTCTCTCCAATGCCCTGCCGGTCCTGGCCGGAGACAACAAAGCCGCGGACATAATTCCTCCGGAAAGACAGTTTTGCTCCTTTGACCTGGGACTGCTGAAACCCGATCCGGAAATCTACCGCCGCGTACGCGAAAAACTGGGCTGCCGCTTTGAAGAACTCATCTTTGTCGATGACAAGCCCAAAAATACCAAAGCCGCCGCCGAATTAGGCATACACGCCGTCACCTTCAACCCGCAAACCATTATTGGGGATATACGCAAGATTATCTCTCCGCAAAAAATGCCGCATCAAACAAAATCAAGATAGAACTAACATAAGCTCGTAAAGTCCGGAAAAATAAGGCCGCCGTATCATTAGTGTCACATCATCCGACACTAACTTGTAAAAGCTCGAAGAATGAGGCATATAGTAAGAAATAAAGGCGGAAGTACCGCAGCGTACATAAACGTACATGAGGAAACTTCCGACCTGAAATTTCTGTACTAGATGACCATTATACGAGCTTTTTATTGGTCGCCGATGCGCAACGCCTCAATAAACGCCGACTGCGGCACCTCTACCTTACCGAACTGACGCATCCGCTGCTTGCCTTTTTTCTGCTTATCCAAAAGCTTGCGTTTACGAGTCACGTCACCGCCGTAACATTTTGCCGTAACATCCTTGCGCAGGGCTGAAATCGTTTCGCGGGCGACCACTCGTCCGCCGATAGCCGCCTGTATCGGAATTTTAAACAAATGCCGCGGAATCAAATCCTTGAGACGTTCGCAAATTTGCCGGCCGCGGGATTCCGCTTCGCTGCGGTGGCACAGAAAAGCCAAAGCATCCACCGGCTCTTCGTTAATCAAAATCTGCACTTTAACCAAATCAGAAGGATGATAGCCGACAAGCTCATAGTCAAAGCTGGCATAACCGCTGGTAATTGATTTCAGACGATCGTAAAAGTCAAAAACGATTTCATTCAGCGGAATTTTATAAACCACCATCGCCCGATTGCCGACATAAGTCAAATCTTCCTGCTCGCCGCGGCGCTCGGTGCAAAGTTTCAGCACCGCCCCCAAATACTCGTCCGGCACCAGAATTGTCGCCTTAACCCAAGGTTCTTCAATACTGGCAATGGTTGACGGATCCGGCATATCCGCAGGATTATGCAACGTAATTTGATTGCCGTTGCTCAAATTGATTTTATAGGCAACCGACGGTGCCGTCGTAATCAAATCCAAATCAAACTCGCGCCCCAGACGCTCCTGAATAATTTCCATATGCAGCAAGCCCAAAAAGCCGCAACGGAACCCCAGCCCCAAAGCGGCGGAATTCTCGTTCTGATAGTCAATGCTGGCATCATTCAGTTTCAGCTTTGCCAAAGCGTCTTTCAAATTGTCATACTGACTGCTGTCCACCGGAAAAATCGAACAGAACACCACCGGTATGGAAGGTTTAAACCCTTTCAGGGGCTCGGCGCAAGGCTGCCGGTTATCCGTAATCGTATCCCCGACGCTGCAGTCGCTGACACTTTTGATACTTGCGGTAATAAAACCGACTTCACCGGGATACAGAGCCTCAACGTCCTGCATCTTCGGCGTAAAAATACCTACCTTGTCAATTGAATAAACCGCATTGTTAGACATCATGCGGATTTGCTGCTTTTTACGCAAAACGCCGTCTTTCACCCGCACCAGAATAATAACGCCCAGATAAGAATCATACCAGCTGTCAATCAGCAAAGCCTGTAAAGGTTTGTCGGCATCACCCTGCGGTGCCGGCAAATACTTGACAATGCTTTCCAGCAGCTCGGGCACACCTAGCCCCGACTTGCCGGAAGTCTCAACCGCATTGGACGTATCCAGCCCGATAACATCTTCAATCTGTTTCTTAACCCGCTCCGCATCGGCCGACGGCAAATCAATTTTATTCAAAACAGGCAGAATTTCGTGATTATTATCAATCGCCATATAAACATTGGCCAGCGTCTGCGCTTCCACCCCCTGCGTGGCATCCACCACCAGAACCGACCCTTCACAGGAAGACAGGGAACGCGAAACCTCATAAGAAAAGTCCACATGTCCCGGAGTGTCTATCAGGTTAAGCTGATAGGTTTTGCCGTCCTGCGCCTTATAATTCAAACGCACGGTCTGTGCCTTAATGGTAATGCCCCTTTCCCGTTCTATGTCCATGGAATCCAAAATCTGATCCTGCATTTCGCGTTTTTGCAAACCGCCGCAGTATTCAATAATCCGGTCGGCCAAAGTGGACTTGCCGTGATCAATATGGGCAATAATCGCAAAGTTTCTGATTAAATCCAAATTTGTGGTCATTTTATCTCTGATATCCGTTTAAACTTTAATTTACATACATAGATAGAGGATAAATTTATTTTAAGCAATATAATATTGATTATATCAGAAAAAATGCTTATACTGAAAACAGGATAACAGCGGGAGGGTTGCCATGAGAAAGATGATTGACATAGACTTCGGATCTTCACGTTATGATGAATTGGTCGAACTCCGCTATAAAATTTTGCTTGAACCGCTGGGGCTCAAATTTCTGGACCATCACCGCGCCAAAGAAGCCAACTATCTCCACATCGGCTGCATTGAATGCCTCGATGACAAACTGGTCGGCGGACTGATTCTTGCACCGGTCAATGACGAAGAAATCCGCCTGATGCAGGTGGCTGTTGATACTCGTTATCAGGGAGAAGGCATCGGCCGCGACCTGGTCAAATATGCTGAAAAGCGCGCCCGTGAAGCCGGTTACGGCAAAATTGTCATGCACGCCATGCTTTCCGTCGTTCATTTTTATGAAAAAATGAATTACAAACAGGAAGGCGATATCTTTGAAGAAAACGGTATCACCTTCGCCAAAATGGTCAAAGAGCTTTAATCTGAGGCCTCCGCAACGGAGGTCTTATTTTTTTGTCTATTTGCCGTCAATTTTTGATTTACATTTAACAATTATCTGTTATGATACGTCATGCGAATCATTTGAGCGGCAGGATAAAAATGGCTGAAACCGAAAAATCCTTAAGCAAAGAACAAATCTTCAGGCAAGTTAAACAACTCTGCATGAAAGCTGACTTTGCGCCTTCCCGCCGGTTAATCTGCCAAGCCGCAGGTCTCACTCCGCCCGACCCCATGAAAATCAGCCGCGCTTTTATCCGCGGCCAAACCCAAAATAAAATCGTTCACCAAATGCTGGACATTGAGCAGGCCTTCGCCCGGCTCCGCAAAACTTTTTCCGGTGACGAACCGGACGAAAACGAGGCTCAGCTCACGGCTCAAAATCTGGAAAACATCCTCCCCCTGATGTCAAACAATCAGGAAAGGCTTTTCGTCAGATACTGGATTGACAACTGCTACGGCTACCTGACCGACATCACTCCGGAAAAACGCCTGGAAAACATCAATGAAATAATTAATTTAATCCCTAAAGGGAAAAACGATTCCCTGCTGTATTCCTACAGCCTGCTCGTTAAAGACCTGAACATATCCGCAGCCGACAAATACCATACCGTCAAAAAGGCCTATCAAAAAACCAATAAACAAGAGCACCTTTCCCGGCACTATAAAGAACTGCTGAACAAAACAGGCAAAAACTATTACTATGTATTGTGCAATACGGCCTCAGATGCAAACACCCCTTACAAACAGCGTTGCAGCGCCGTTTACGATGCGGTCGATGTCCTTAAAGACATAAAGTACAGCATGTCATACAAATGCCGTGCCCGCATAGAACTGCTGAACGCTCTCGAAAAACTTCAGCAACGTCAGAATGACGCCAAAGGCATGCAGAAAACTTTTCTGCTCCGAAGAAAATATATTAATCATCTCAACAACATCAACCGGCTTTTTCCCAACCCTGCCGACGAGTATTATTACCGCTGAGCATTTAAATTTCGGCGGCTAATTCAGCCGAAAAGTCGGATGTGCTTCAACCTTCTCCACCTGTGAAGTCTCGTTCCACTTTTCCCGGTCACGCAGTTTCAGCTTGTCGCGCAAATGTTTCATCTCAAAAATTAAATCCTGCGGTCGCACCGGAATTTCATAATCTTCAAAATTCGGATAAATAATTTTTTCATGGCTGAATTTATATCCTCTGCGGGCACCTTCCGCCGCCACAAAAGATAAGTACGAACCAATCGCTTTCAACGGATTCTCCGCCTGCCGAAACTGCTGCCATATCGGATTGCTCAGCTTAACATCAAGCTCGCCGTTCAAAACCTTTTGAGCCAGCAGGCCCTCACGCCACAATGAGATTAGCCCCTGTTTGTCCAGATACTTGGGATGAACCGTCCATAAACTCATAGTCCCCTCCTTTGAATGTTCCATGAGTCATATAATCCTGGATTCTGAAATTCAACCCCCGCCAAACTTTTTAGAATTGACAAAATTGCCAAATATGATAAAAAACATCATAACTTTTAATTATTTAGATTATGGATATACGAAGAGAAAAGCAGATTATTGCTGCGATTGCTAAAGAGTTTCAAAATCAGAACAACACTCTGAAAATCCCCGTTCCCGCGGATGAAGTCGAACAAACCGCCGTTGACCTTGCCGACAGCCTTTCCATGAAATTGTTCATCCATTCCGGACGCAACGGAGAAGCAGCCTTCATCGGCCGACGGAAAATATGCCTGAAACTTAAGCAGGAACTGGGCGGCAGCATCAAACGCCGCGGCGTTTACACCGTATGGAGCGGAATAAACCGGGCTAACCGTGCCCTGGATATTATCAACGCCGTCCTGCAGGAAGAAATTGACGCCACCCGCAAAAAGAACCAATAATCCTGCTGCCATACAAACACCGCCTGACAACAGACGGTGTTTGTTTTTTTGACGGAGAAAGCTTTTCTTAAAATGGTGCTTCGCAGACAAAAGAACCGGCTCTGGTTAAATCTCCACAAAAGTTATATAATGATGTTTCAGATTGACACCAGCCACTTCCTGAAGATGTGTGAACAGCGCATTCGTCAATAACACTATTTCCTTTTAGTAATTTACAAGCACTACTGGCTGTTGCCAATGTCCAATTTAACCCAGCTACACTTTTTCCATTACAAATGGTATTAGCCTCTGTTGCAGAGGCCGTTCCTCCTGTAAAAGCCACAGTTCCATGCTGTCCAGTACTGTCAACTTTTACAATAGTCCCTACCGCAACACCGTCTTTAACATAAGTGTCTCCGACTTTATAGGTAGTTGTAGGTGTTGTGTCTCCGGCAATTTTAGCCAGCGTGTTTACGCAACGAAGTACGGCACCATTACTACAATTATCAGTTTTACCTGTAGCAAACACTAAATAATCGGGACAATAACTACTAACATCATAAATATATTTTTCTGTCCCCAGAGGTGTTGCTGACAAGGTCGCTAAAGTCGTTTCAACTTTACTTCTATTGGCATAAACAGATTGCAGTTCCTCCAAAGTTGGATTTGTCCACCCATTCTTGCCGTTTGTGGTAAAAGACTGACATGCTGTAGCAGACAGACCTGAGCCTGGATTGACATTCGTTTTATATGGAGATAAAGCAACAATCAATCCTGAAGTACTGTAAACCACGCCGACAGGTATTTTAGTTGGAATAGGTACGGCAGAATATGTTCCGTCCGAATAGGCAATATCGCCGACGGCAATGGGTTCCCCTTCGCCGGCATTACGATAAGCCGTACAAAAATATTTGCTTTGGTCGAACGGACATTTCAATTGAGCCAGACCGCTGCACTCGTCGGCGGATTTGTCATATCCGAGACTTTCACAGGTAGGGGGCACGGCGCACGTCTGGGCATTTACGGGAAATGCGGAGAAAGCCGTTGTCAACAACAGCATTGCTCCTATTGTCATCTTACAATTCTTGTTCATGGTCTTTCTCCTTAATCAGTTGTTTTATCTTTCTTCGGACCCTGTGCCCGTTTTACGGTTTGACCCAGCATCTCAGCGCTCCGCCGCACCAGTAATTGTCCAGATCATAACTTCCTACTGCACAGCCGACCGCACAATATTTTCCCGAACAGTCTTCCAATGTGCAGCTGACCCCGGCAGGACACTCATCCAATGTGCATTTGTTTTCACAGGTCTTACAGCTGTTGTAATATTTCACCCCGCCGGAAAGGCAGTAATCTCCCGGCGTTACTGGGCCAAGTTCGTCACAGGTCAGGTTATAGCCCGCTTTGCACTGACAGCCGGTATATTTCGTTTCTCCGTTAAAGGTGCAGCCCGTACCCCGGCCTTCCATATTGGCCTCCGTACAGCTCTCCGTATAATTTGCCGGACAGACGCAGCCGGAATAATATTTTTTTCCGCTTTCAACACAAACGTCACTGGACGGAACCATCGGCTCGGCACAACTCTCTGCCGGATATAAACTGCGGTCGCAGTAACACATAAACTTGCCGCCGCAGCTGTCGCCGCTGACCGTACTCGGATAAGCGCAGTCCTTCTTGTCATATTGATAGCGGCTGTCGCAGCATTCTTTGAAATATTTGTCGTTATAAGGGCAAAAGAGCGCCGGATTTCCTGCGGAACACGAGGTGAGGGTATAACCGAAACGTTTGCAGTTATCCGTACTGGTGTCGGGAAACTCCGGAGTATTAAAGGTCAGATTGCCGCCGCCGGTAATAAATTGTACGGAAGCAAGCTTGAAAGAGTGAACCGGTTCAAGGTCTGCCGTCAGCAAACCCTGAGCCGGAGGCTGAGATTCAAAGGCTTGGTTTTGGCTTGTGTCTATGAGGGAGGTGACCGAAGAAAGTCTTCCGTCCGACAAAGAGGCGCACGCATCCGCCGCCCCAAGAAAGACAGCCGACAGAGCGCTCATAAAAGAACCGATCGTTTTCATGATACACCTCGCAGATATAACTGAATCAAAGCCTGAATACAGGTTAACACAAAGGGCGAGCTGTGTCAATACAAAATAAGGAGACGCTTTCTGTAGGACTAAAGATTATAGATATTTCAGATATAAAAAAAACACCCCCTCTCGGAGGTGCTTCTTTTATGACTGTTGCCGCATCCGGCATCTGAACCTTATGCGAGTTTTTTGTAACGCACCCGATGCGGCTGCACGGCCTCATCACCGAGACGGCGGCGTTTGTCTTTTTCATATTCTTCAAAGTTGCCTTCAAACCAAACGACTTGGCTGTCTCCTTCATAAGCCAGAATATGCGTAGCCAAACGGTCAAGAAACCAGCGGTCGTGCGAAGTCACGAAAACACAGCCGGGATATTCCATAATGCCTTCTTCAAGAGAACGCAGCGTATCAACATCCAAATCATTGGTCGGCTCGTCAAGCAGAATAACATTGGCGCCTTTGCGCAACATCTTCGCCAAATGAACACGGTTGCGTTCGCCGCCGGAAAGCTGCCCGACTTTTTTCTGCTGGTCGGTGCCTTTAAAGTTAAACTGCCCGACATAAGCGCGCGACGGCATCTGCTTTTTGCCCAGCTCAATAATATCCAGCCCGTCTGAAATTTCCTCCCACACGGTTTTGTTCGGATCAAGCTCTTCACGAGACTGGTCAACATAGCCCAAATCAACCGTTTCACCGATTCTGATTTCGCCGGCATCAGGCTTTTCCTGCCCGGTAATCATACGAAACAGTGTCGTCTTACCGGCACCGTTAGGCCCGATAATACCGACAATCGCCCCCTTCGGAACCTTAAACGACAGATTGTCAATCAACAACCGGTCGCCGTAACCTTTGGAAATGCCGTTGGCTTCAACCACCAAATCGCCCAGACGATCCGTCATCGGAATAGAAATATGCGCCTGCGTAATCTTCTCCTTGCCTGATTCGGCCAACAGTTCTTCATAAGCATTGATACGCGCTTTTGACTTGGCCTGGCGGGCTTTCGGATTTTTACGGATCCATTCCAGCTCATTGGCCAAAGTCCGCTGCCGGGAAGTTTCCTCGCGAGATTCCTGCTCCAGGCGTTTCTGTTTTTGTTCCAGCCAGGAACTGTAATTGCCTTCATAAGGAATCCCCTGACCGCGGTCCAGTTCCAAAATCCACCCGGTAACATTATCAAGGAAATAACGGTCATGAGTCACCATAACCACCGTTCCGCTGTAATCTTTAAGATGCTGTTCCAGCCAAGCTACCGATTCGGCATCCAAATGGTTGGTCGGTTCGTCAAGCAGCAGCATGTCCGGTTTCTGCAAAAGCAAACGACACAGCGCCACCCGGCGTTTTTCGCCGCCGGAAAGTTTGGTCACATCGGCATCAGCCGGCGGACAGCGCAGCGCATCCATGGCAATTTCAATCGTGCGTTCCAAATCCCAACCGTTGCAGGCATCGATTTTTTCCTGCAGTTCGGCCTGTTCATTGATAAGGTCATTCATTTCCTCATCGCTCATCGGCTCGGCAAAGCGGGCGGAAACTTCTTCAAATTTCTTCAGCAGGTCACGGGTTTCACCCAAACCGTCCATAATATTTTCCATCACGTTTTTATTCGGATCAAGTTTCGGCTCCTGTTCCAGATAGCCGACCTTAACACCCTCGGCGGCCCAGGCCTCGCCGTTAAATTCCTTGTCCACCCCGGCCATAATCTTTAACAAAGTTGACTTACCGGCACCGTTAACACCGAGCACGCCGATTTTGGCTCCCGGCAGAAACGACAGCGTAATTCCCTTAAACAGTTCTTTTCCGCCCGGAAAAACTTTGGTTAAATTTTGCATGACATAGACGTATTGATATGCGGCCATTTTATTATCTTGCTCCATATGAATGTAATTGTTGTGTTGTCGGTGAGTATAACGGAAAAAGCGCAAGTTGCAATCTTTATTAATAAGAGCGCTTAATATGCCCGATTGAACTCTCGCCCGAATAAGAAGAACCGGACGAAGAAACGGAACTTTCTGCAGGTGCATTCACCTGCTGCAGCTCAACGCCGGCAAAGCCTGCCGGTTCAATAATCGCCGGAGCAGACTGCCCGGGCACATAATCCGGATTGGAAACCGGAGCACTGTCAGTTCTGAACTGCAAAGCACCTGCCGGAACCCGTCGGTTTGCCCGTTTTTTATAAATTCTCTCCGCCTCGCTGCGTCCGTTATCGCCTTTTTTATAAACCAGAGTCGCGTCATAAGGGTTGCGCGGCGTAAAAATCTGTCCGTCAGGCATTTTAATGGTTCCGTCGGCATAAAGCGTCGCCCTGAAAATCAGCTGGTTGTCAAACCGGCGGTTAATCTGCGCACATTCGAAAAAACCGTCCATCTGTTTGGAAATATAAGCATCGGCTTTGGCTTCGTTATAAACCCGCATACCCTCCGCCTGCTGGCGGTCGGAAGAAGCCTTGGTAATCAAAATCGCCCTCGCCAGCATTTCAAAAGTGTCAAATTTGGATGCTCCACAAGCCAGCCCCTGCCCGGAGACAATCCCCAAAGCCTTCACCTCTTCCAGATACGGTTCGGCTGAGCGCGCCGTTGCGGCATTTAACAACAAAACTAAAACAGCAAGAACAATCTTTTTCATTTTTCACCTTAACTTACAGCCCCGATTATAAAAACTTTTTGCCGAAAAGCAAACAGTGTCTTACTTTTTTACCAAGTTTCTAAAAATAGAGTTGACAAAGCTTATGTTTTAGAATATGTTGCGGGCAAACATATCGTATAAGGAAATAAAAATGAAAGTCTACAGTTCTTTAAAATCAAAGAAAGTACGCGATAAAGATTGCAAGGTCGTTCGTCGCAAAGGCCGCGTATATGTCATCAATAAAAAGAACCCGAAGCTCAAAGCTCGCCAAGGTTAATATTGATAAGTTTGATTTTGTTTTATTAAAAAACCCGCAGTTTTCAAGCGGGTTTTTTGTTATATCAAAGAATCAGAAAATTAAACCGTAAATTTGATAAATGCCTGTGCTGCAAAGTAATTTTTGAACGCTCCCAAACTAAAAGTTTAAATAGCGTAAAATAAATTTGGAGAATGAGTTGAGTAGTAGGCGTTGAGGGCGAAAGTACCGCAGCGTAGACAGACCTACGTGAGGACACTTTCGTCCCGAAAACAACGCACTAATCAACCATTATACAAATTTATTCCGGGATGTAAACCGTATGCAGCATATTCGTCCGCCCCTTCTTGCCGAGCGGAAAACCGGCGGTAATAATAATATGCTGCCCCGGTTTGGCAAATCCGTTTTCAACCGCTATCTTTTTGGCAATATCTTCAATCTTGTCAAAGCTCTTAAAGCCCTCTTTATTGACAAAGCTCTTGGCCCCCCAGACAATTCCCATGCGGCGGGCAACTTCCAAATCCGGCGTAATTGCCAAAATCGGCAGATTCGGACGCTCGCGGGCCGTCAAAAACGTTGTCAGACCGGAAGACGTATAAGTAACGATTGCCGCAACTTTTTTCAAAACATTTGACACTTCACTGGCGGCAAAAGTAATGGAATCGGCTTCTCCGGCACAGCAGGGCTTCAAACGGGAAGACTGCATCAGCGTATAAAACAGCGGATCGGCCTCAACCTGCTGAATGATATTGTTCATCATCTGAACCGCTTCAACCGGAAAATCGCCGGCAGCCGTCTCTGCCGAAAGCATAACCGTATCGGCACCGTCATAAACTGCGGTCGCCACATCGGAAACTTCTGCCCGGGTCGGAGTCGGCGCTTTAATCATCGATTCCAGCATCTGCGTGGCAATAATTACCGGACGACCATATTTGCGGCAGGCGGCAACAATCTTTTTCTGCATAACCGGAACCGTCTGAATCGGACATTCAACGCCCAAATCGCCGCGGGCAACCATAATAGCGTCCGACAGTTGGATAATATCGTCCAGTTCCTCAATCGCACTCGGCTTTTCCAGCTTGGAAACAATCCAGGCCCGTCCATTAATCAGGCTGCGTGCTTCGCGCACGTCTTCCGCCTGCTGAACAAACGACAGGCTGATCCAATCCACGCCAAGCTTAAGCGCAAATTCAATATCGTCGCGGTCTTTCTCGGTAATTGCCGAAATCGGCAGTTTGATATTCGGCAGATTAACCCCCTTATGGCTGGACAAAGGCCCGCCGACCACCACGGTGGTAACGGCATGCGAGTCGTCGCAATCTTCAACATGAAGCCGGATATTCCCGTCATTCAGCAACAAATCGTCACCCGGTTTCAATGCGGCAAAAATCTCTTTATGCGGCAAATTGACACGGGTCTCGTCACCCGGCGTGCTGTCCATGTCCAACACGAATTTCTGGCCGTTTTTCAATTCGATTTTATCATTCTTAAACAAACCGACGCGAAGCTTTGGCCCCTGCATGTCCGCCACAATCGTAATATGCAGATTTTTCTCTTTCGCCAACTTCCGTACAATATTGTAGCGCTCTTTGTGCTCAGCATGCGTTCCGTGGCTGAAATTGAAACGAAAAGCATCCGCTCCGGCATCAATTAACTGTTCGATTTTTTCCCTGGTCGCGGTAGACGGCCCGATAGTCGCTAAAATTTTCGTACGAGTTTTCTGTGGCATATTATTATATCCTTATGGTTAAACCTTTTCTGAGCGGTAATATAACAACAAATATATTAATAAGCTATTTATTTAAACCGTTTGTCAGACGAATTTATTACTTGTCAAAAAGCTCAGGCTTTGCTAAAGTCTGCGCAAACATATCTCAACGGTTTTTAAAAACAAGGAGTGATAAACATGACTGAAGTTGGCGGCATTGCCGTAGATAGACTGCGTTCCCTGATTGAAAGAATTGAACGCCTTGAAGAAGAAAAAGCGGCAATCGCATCAGATATCCGCGATATTTTTGCCGAAGCGAAAGGCGCCGGATTTGACGTTAAAATCATGCGGACGATTCTCAAATTGCGCAAAATGAACGCCGCTGACCGCGACGAACAGGAAATCCTTTTGGAAACCTACCGCAAAGCATTAGACATGTAAAAAAAAAGCCCCTCAAAAGAGGGGTTTTTTTTTACAACCTCAACACCAAACCAACAATCGCTCCCAGGCAAATATAAACAATCGGGTGCCCTTTAACCCAATGTATCGCCGCCAGAAAAGCCAGACCGATAAGCGCATTTTCCCAGCTCACCCATGCCAGCTTGGCAATGGCTATTCCTGCAAACAAAATAAGCGCCAGCACCGCCGGACGAACCCCGCCCAACAAGTCCTGCAAACAGGACGAACTCCCGAAACGGCGCAACAATTTGGCTATCATTACAATAATAATAACCGAAGGAGCCACCAAACCGACGGTTGCGGCCAAGGCGCCCCCGATGCCGGCTGTCGAATAGCCGACATAAGTTGCCATATTAACCCCCAACGGTCCGGGCGTTGATTCGGAAACGGCAATCATATCCGCCAGTTCCTGCGTCGTAAACCAGTCATAACGCGCCGTCAAATCAAACAAAAAAGGCACCGTAACCAAACCGCCGCCAATGGCGAACAAACCGATTTTAAAAAACTCGTAAAACAACAGCCAGTAAATCATTTATGTCTCTCCTGCCGATATTGCGCCAAACCGACAGCCGCCGCCAAAAGTACAATAACAATCGGCGACAGGTTAAAAGCCAGCAGCGCAGCCAAAGCCAGCAAAAAAACCGCCCAGTCCGTTTTCCGCCGTACCGCCTTTTTCCAAAGGCTGAAAACGGCTTCTGCAATTAATGCCGCAACCACAATACGAATACCGGCAAAAGCATGAGCAACATACGGATTGTCCATATACAAATTAAGTACATGCGCCAGCGACATAATGATAATCAGCGAAGGCGAAACCATTCCCAGCGTAGCCACAACGGCGCCCGTGCTCCGCGCTCTTTTATAGCCGATGAAAGTAGCTACGTTAATGGCGATAATCCCCGGAGTCGATTGGCCGATGCAATAATAATCCATCAGTTCTTCATCACTGCTCCATTTCTTTTTCCGCACCAGTTCCGCCTGCAGCAGCGGAATCATCGCATAGCCGCCGCCAAAGGTAAACAGGCCTATTTTGAAAAAAGTCATAAATAAATCCGCTAATATTTTCATATCCGTAAATTTTCCGTTGTTAACGCTCCCTAAACTTACTATATTATCCTTATCTTAAAAACTTTAAATTTCAGCCGGAGGATAAATTATGCTGATAGCCGTTCCCAAAGAGATAAAACCCGGAGAAACACGGGTTGCCGCCACACCGGACATCGTTCAAAAATACAAATTCATGGGGCTTGACGTTCAGGTACAAAGCGGCGCCGGCGAAGCTTCCGGCTTCAGCGACCGAGACTATCTCAATGCCGGAGCCGAAATCAAAAAAAATGCGGCCGACACTTATAAAAAAGCTGACATTATCCTCAAAATATGGGCGCCGGAAGCTGAAGAGGACGGCTTTCTCAAAGCCGGAACCGCCGTTTTTGCCAACTTTCAGGCTCTTACACATCGCGGCCGGATCGAAACCTTTGCCCACCTGGGATTGACCTGTTTCGCCCTGGAATTGATGCCGCGCATCTCCCGCGCCCAAAGCATGGATATTCTGTCTTCCCAGAGCAACCTTGCCGGTTATAAAGCCGTTATCGAAGCAGTTGACAAACTGTCCTCAGCCGTGCCGATGATGATGACCGCCGCCGGCACAATCGCCCCGGCCAAAGCTTTAATTCTCGGTGCCGGCGTTGCCGGATTGCAGGCGATTGCCACCGCCAAACGGCTCGGCGCCGTGGTGTTCGCATCCGACGTCCGCCCTCAGGTTAAGGAACAGGTCGAATCCCTCGGCGGCAGATTCGTTGAAGTCAAATCCGATGAAAATTTTGAAACCGCCGGAGGTTATGCCCGCGAAACTTCGGCCGAATATAAACAAAAACAACAGGAAGCCGTCGCCGAACAACTGGCCAAAACCAATTTTGCCGTTACCACCGCGCTGATTCCCGGACTGCCGGCACCGCGGTTAATCACCAAAGCCATGCTTTCCGCCATGCCGGCCGGCGCGGTCGTAGTTGATATGGCTTCTTCCGCCGGCGGCAACGTCGAAGGCTCGGAAGACGGCAAAACCGTCGTTATCAACGGCGTTACCGTTATCGGCAATTCTAATCTTGCCGCCTCGCTTCCGGCTTCTGCCAGCCCGCTGTATGCCAAAAACATTCTTAATTTCCTCGATACAATGTATAACAAGGAGGAAAAGAGCCTCAATTACAACTTTGAAGACGAACTGATCAAAGGCACCTGCCTTTGCTATAACGGTAAAATGATTCACCCTTCATTCACGGGAGCATAAGACATGGACATCTGGACCTTATTAACAATTTTGACTTTAGCCTGCTTTGTCGGCTATTTCGTCGTCTGGGGCGTCACTCCGGCGCTGCATTCGCCGTTGATGAGCGTTTCCAACGCCATCTCCGGCATCGTCATCGTCGGCGCTTTGATTACGGCAGGCATTTCGGAATTTAACGATTCCAAAACAATGGGACTGATTGCCGTTTTTCTCGCTGCAATTAACATTTTCGGCGGTTTTGCCGTTTCCTACCGCATGCTGCTGATGTTCAAAAAGAAAAAAATCAAAAATTCGGAGAACAAATAATGACACACGCATACTTATCCCTCGCCTATCTGCTCTCCAGCATTTTGTTTATTTTTTCAATCCGCGGATTGGCTTCTCCCGAAACGGCCCGCCGCGGCAATCTGTTGGGAATGCTCGGCATGGCTCTCGCCGTTTCGGTCACCATGTATTCGCCATTGGTTTCCGATTACAAATGGGTGCTGCTCGTCATCTGTCTCGGCGGAATAATCGGAACCTGGAGCGCTCTGAAAGTCAAAATGACCGCACTGCCGCAGATGATTGCCGCGTTTAACGGCCTGGGCGGTCTGTCCTCGGTTTTCATCGCCGTCGCCGAGATCATGGCCGGTGCAGACACCTATCTTGAAACCTCTCTCGGCCTGCTCATCGGCGCCGTCGCTTTTTCCGGGTCGGTTATTGCCTTTGCCAAACTGCAGGGGCTGATGTCGGCCCGTGCGGTCATTTTCCCCGGACAGCAGCTGCTGAACCTGCTTTTGGGACTGGGCGTCATTGCGGTCTGCGTTATGTTTACCCTGAGCGGCAATCATCAGCTTTTCTATATTTTGGCAGCCCTGGCAATCATCCTCGGTTTTCTGCTTGTTCTGCCGATTGGCGGCGCCGACATGCCGGTTGTCATTTCCGTACTGAATGCTTATTCCGGATGGGCGGCTGTCGGCATCGGCTTCTCGCTCAATAACGTTCTGCTGATTATCGTCGGTTCGATTGTGGGTGCCAGCGGCGCAATTCTGTCTTATATTATGGTAAAGGCAATGAACCGCTCGCTGACCAGCGTTATGCTCGGAGGTTTCGGTGCCGAAACCTCCGGCAGACAGACACAAAATGACGGCATCATAAAAGTCGCTAAGGCCGGAAATCCCGAAGACGCCGCTTTCATCATGGAAAACGCCAACAAAGTTATCATCGTTCCCGGTTACGGCATGGCCGTCGCTCAGGCGCAGCACATTGTTAAGGAAATGGCCGCCGACCTCCATGACAAATACGGCGTTGAAGTCAAGTTCGCCATCCACCCCGTTGCCGGCCGCATGCCCGGACATATGAACGTCCTGCTGGCCGAGGCCAATGTTCCTTACGACGATGTCTTTGAACTGGAAGAAATCAACCGCGAATTCGCCACCGCCGACGTTGCCTATGTTATCGGTGCCAATGACGTCACCAACCCTCAGGCAAAAACCAATCCCGATTCGCCGATTTACGGCATGCCGGTTCTTGACGTTGAAAAAGCCAAAACCGTCTTCTTCGTCAAGCGCTCTCTGGCTACCGGCTATTCCGGCGTGGAAAACCCGCTTTTCTATGCCGATAATACGATAATGCTCTACGGCGACGCCAAAAAAGTCACCGAAGAAATTGTCCGTACTCTGGAAAAGAACTGAAACAAAAAACCTCCCGCACCGGGAGGTTTTTTTTACAACATCAACAGCAGCGCTATCGCCAGCACGGCATACAGCAGAAGCCCCCTTAAAAACATTCCCGCCACTTTGAAATCGGCGCCGGAAGGAATGGCATTCTCAATAATAATTGTCTGTAACAGCACATAGAGAATATAGTTAAAAAACGTCGGCGCCATCAGCGGCAAAGCATAACGGTTAATGTAAAAAGCGATTGGCAGCAGCAGAAGCGGCGCCATCGCCGAAGGAACCGCATTATAAAAGGTGATATTGCTGAAACCGACGCTCCCCATCACATAATCGCCGTCCAGATTACGCTGCGGAAAAATCGTAAAATTAACCGGCCGGGCATTCAGCAGCGAACCGACCAGATAATGCATCAACTCATGCAGAAAAGTTCCCGGAATATTCACCAGCGCACTCATCCACATGCTGGAATAAGTCGCATACTTGAACCGCATCAGAATAATCACCAGCAGAATCAGATAAAAACGGTTGTCAAAAAAGCTCCGCAGAAACTCCGGACTGTTCACAAAAGCGGAAACCTTATAAAACACCTGCCACAAAATGTTCATCGGCCCTCCTCTTTACTTCAAAACCGTCAGTCCGGCCAGATATGTGTTCAGCAGCAGTTTGCACAGACTTTTCTTGTTAATTTTGCTGAAATTGTCCAAGGCGTTGGTCGTTAAAAACGAACTCATTGAAAACAGCGTCAGCCACAGCACCTGGCGCGCCAGCTGCCGCTCTTTGACTTTCAGTCCGGCATAAACCTTCTCAAATGCGGGTTCCCAGATTTTGGTTACCGCAACCAGTTTGCGCAGATAAGCTTTCGGCAGTTTGCCATATTCTGCATGCAGGTGGAAGTTATACAACAGGAACCACAGGTTTCGATTCGCCAGCACAAACGCGACAAAAGCATCCAGATAGCGGTTCAGCATTTGATATGAGCTTTCGCCTTTCGGGGTTTTCAGCATATAGCGAACCAGTTCGTCCAGCGTCTGCTTGTTCTGTTCCAGCACAAAGTTGTCCATTGTGCCGAATTGGTTGTAAATCGTACCGACTGAATAAGCCGAGGCCTCGGCCAGTTTGCGGGCGGTCAGATAATCTGCACCTTTTTCTTTCACCAGCAAACGCCCTTTGCTGATGAGAATTCTGCGGATATTGTCTTTTGTAATTGTCATCTTATATTAACTTAATATTTGTAAATATGATTTATATTAAAACAAATTTGAACACTGTTCAATTTCTTTATGAAAAATCAACAAGGATAACATGATGAAAAAAGAATTATGGCTGTTCGGATTAATGATTTTGCCCGCCGTTTTCACATACGGCACGAGCCGGGCGCAAAACAGCGGCGACTTTTATGACTCTCTCCTCATCTCTGACGAGTTGAAAACCGAAGAAAACGCCGAGGAAGCCAAAGACAGTGCCGGGCGGCTGCTGGATGCCAAACCCCGTGAAATCAAAATTGATTCGCCGCTGCTCCGTTCTCATCAGGAAAAACTCAAAAAAGCCAAACGCGCGCAGCTGGCCAAAAAGAAAAACAAGACTCTGGCCGAAAACGAACCGGGCCCCTTCGGCCTGGCGTGGGGGGCGACTTATGACGAAGTCAAAAAAGAAGGCGTATCGCTGTCAGCCGTCGGACAGAAAGACTACGTCAATAACTTCAGCGCCACGCATCTTCCCAAAAGCGTCAAAACCTTCCGTGAAGTCATTCTCACTTTCGGCATCGAAAACGAACTCTGGCGGATAATCGCCTACGGTAATCTGCTGCAGGACACTCCCTCTGCCGAAAAAGTGCTCGACCTTTACAACCAATATTACAAACTGCTGGAGCAAAAATACGGCAATGCTCAGCAATTTTACACCCCGAAGGTAATCAACGTCGATCAGCCCGTCGGCAACGGCAAAACCGAAACCGTGCAAAAAGAACAGGCCATCGGCAATCCTGACTTTCTAAAAGAACTTCAAAACGGCGAAGCTTTCCTTTATGCCACTTTTGAAAACGGCAAAGTCGGCGCCGCCCTCAGCGTAAATGTTGACGGCAGCGGCCAAAGTTACATTACGGTAGAATATAAAAACCTCACCATCATGCAGGCCCGGGAAAAAACAACCTTGGATGCGCTCTAAATTCAGAAAGGACTATAACAATGACTAAAATCAGTTTTTGCGGCATCTCGGGCAGCGGAATGAGTGCGCTGGCGCAGATTCGCCTGCATCAGGGCTATGAGGTTCGCGGCTCCGACCGCAGTTTTGACCAGGGCAAAGACCAAAGCAACAAACAAGCCTTGGAAAAGCTCGGCATTAAAATCTATCCGCAGGACGGTTCGGCAATTACCGACGACCTTGATGTCCTCTATGTTTCCACCGCAGTCGAAGACACTATCCCCGACGTCAAAGCTGCCCTCGGTAAAAATATTCCCATTCGCAAACGCTCCGATCTGCTGGCCGACATTTTCCACGGTTACGGCCACAACATCGCCGTCGGCGGAACCAGCGGCAAAACCACTGTTACCGCAATGATCGGCTATATTCTCGACCGTCTCGGACAAAAGCCCTGTATGATTGACGGCGGCCTGTTGCTTAACTACGCCGACAGGGAGGGAATTCCCAACATCATCTACAACGAAGGCGACATCTGCGTTATTGAAGCCGATGAAAGCGACGGCTCAATTGAAAAATATCACCCCTATGTTGCGCTGATTAACAATATCTCAATCGATCACAAACCGATTCCCGAGCTGCAGAAACTGTTTCAGGATTTTGCCGACCGGGCCAAACAAGGCGTGGTTGTCAACGCCGACTGCGAAGCCTGCCGGAACATCAGGCATCCCCGCAAAAAAACGCTGACTTTTTCCATTGAAACCAACAAAGCCGATTTTTGGGCTTACAACATCGAAGCCCTGCCGCACGGCACCAAATATTCAATGGACGGCAAAAGTTTCACGCTGAACCTCATCGGACGTTTTAACGTCTCCAACGCACTGGCCGCCATTGCCGCCTGTTCCTTGCTGGGAATTGACAAATTTGACGCCGCACAGGCGCTGGAAGGTTTCCTCGGCACCCATCGCCGATTGGAAGTTGTCGGTACACGGAACAACATTACCGTCATTGACGATTTTGCTCATAACCCGGACAAAGTCAAAGCTTCCGTTTCGGCTTTGAAAAGTTACCCCGGACGGCTGATTATGATGTTCCAGCCGCACGGCTTTTCACCGATGCGGATGATGGGCCGGCAGATTATCGACGAATTCTGCGCCCAAATGAGCGATGAAGACATCTTGCTTATGCCGGAAATCTACTTTGCCGGCGGCACCGTAACCCGAGACATTTCCTCCCGTGATCTGATTAGCCGGGCTGTCGAAAACGGCAAACAGGCCCGCTATTTTGACAATCGGGAAGCGGCCGGAGAATTCATTCTTGCCAATGCCCGCCCCGGCGACCGCATTGTCATCATGGGCGCTCGCGACAATTCTCTTCCCGGTTTCTGCCAGACTATTCTTGAAAGGTTGAAATAATGTTCAAATTGCAGGAGGGTGATAAAATCGGAATCATCACCCCTTCAAACTTTCTTGACTATCAAACGCCGCTTGATCCCGAATTAAAAGCATCGCTGGCGCATAACCGCGGAATAAACCCGCGGGATGCCGCCGACCTGGCGGTTGAATATCTGAAAAGCCTCAGGCTGCAGCCGATTCTCGGAGAACATGTTTACGATAAATTCAGACACATGGGCGGCACGCCGCAGAACCGTGCCGACGACTTCAATAAATTTATCCGCGATCCGGAAATTAAAGCGGTTTTCTGCAGCACCGGCGGTGCGGGCGCCCAATATATGCTGCCTTACCTTGATTACGAAAATCTCAGAAAGAATCCTAAACCGATTTTCGGTATCAGCGACGCGTCCACATTGCAGATTGCCGCCCAAAGTTTAAGCGGCTGCCCGTCATACAACGGTTTCAGCTTGGCTTACGATTTCAAATACGGCAAAATCCGCCCTCAGGCCGACATTGACCTGAAAGCAATAATCTCCGGAAACTACCACAAAGTCTCCGGCGGCGAAACGGTTATCCCCGGCTGTGCCGAAGGTACCTTAATCGGCGGTTGCCTGAGTATGCTCCGCAATCTGGCCGGAACACCTTATTTTCCAGATTTCACGGATAAAATTCTGCTGATTGAAGACATCGGCGAAAGAACCTACCGCATTGATTCCATGTTGCAGCAAATCAGGCAACAACCGGGATTTAACAAGCTGAAAGGGTTGGTTTTCGGCGGATTTAACGGCTGCATTATCCGTTACGAGGAAGACAACACCATTGACCAGATTATTGACTACTTCTGCGGTGACTTATCCATCCCGACAATAAAACATTTTCCCTGGGGACATTTTGAAGAACGGAGAATCGTCCCTCTCGGCATCCGCGGAAAACTGAACGCCGATACCTGCACGCTGTCTTTCTAAAACAGCACATTTTTAACATACTGCCAGTCGCGTTCCAACAGCCAGAAAACCAGCTTATGATACTGGGAAACGCCCAGCCACAGCTTACTGTTAAATGCCAGCATCATCCCGATCATCCACAAATTGGCACCAGGCAGAAACAAAAAGCAGAATTTATAGGAAACCTTCGGCAAATCCGTCTGCTTTTCATGTATCTGCGAAGCAACCGTATCAACGTGATAGGCGATAAAATAGCCCATCAATCCGTTCATAATCAAACTGTTTGCATATTGTCCGAACAGCGGAACCGCCAGCATAAAGAAAAAGGCGAACAGAGGAAAAAAATAAGGCGCAATGATAATCAGCCAGTTTCCCTCGCCTTCAAAACTCATCGAACCGCCGGAATCATCCCCCTCCGCTTTGATATGCTTAACCTTATGCAATGTCAGCACCGCAAAAAAAGCATGGGTCAGTTCATGGGCAATAATCTGCATGCTGGCTTTAACCGACGCATCGGCCATTGTCCGGGAAATAAAATAAATAAAGAAACCGGCAAACATCACCAGATATTTAGGCTGCCCGAACTTAAACCACGACAGCGATTGAAACAATGCCGGCAAAGTCACCAGCATAAACAGGGCGGCCGGCCATTTCAGCATTTCAATAAAACGATTCAGAGCTGTCTGCATCTTTAATCCTCCGTTTATTTGCCTGCGAGAATAACGCACTTCCGCATAAAATTCATCAAATTTAACACACCTATCAACATAGGACTTGTAAATAAAGAGTTTTGCGCTAATATAAACTCAATAAAACTGCTGATTTAAGGAAGATGCAATGGATAACAAAGATTTTGACACCTTTGATTTTTTGATTAATGATGAAGACGAGGTTATGCTTCTGCTCTACCAGCGTGAAGGCGAACCGTTAAATCCGCATATTGAATTGGATGCGGAAGAAAAATCCGCCTTATTATATCGCAACGACGATGACAATATCTTCCTGAGCGACATCAGCGATGAAGTTTTCGACAGCCTTCAGGATGCCGATAAACTTTTGGTCTGCGAACTTTCCCGCAATGAAAAAGATGAGGATGCCCAAATCGTCCACGCTTACGAAGCCGAAATCAGCGACTAATATACTATTAAGAGATACCAACCTGCAGCTCCTTCTTTTGAGGGAGCTTTTTTTACTTCACCTGCAATAATTAAGATCAGCTAAAAAAATGCGGAGAATGAGTCATATTGTAAAATTAAAAGGGGAAAGTACCGCAGCGTACATTTTAGTACGTGAGCATTTTCTGACAACGTAAAACCGTTCCAGTTATCCGTTCTAATACCAAAAGCTTGGCTGGCGCGTATAAATAGAGTGATTTCCAGATGCAGAAAAGCGGAGCGTACATTTTAGTACGTGAGCATTTTCTGACAGCGTAAAATCGCTCTAGTTATCCGCCAGACAAGCTTTTTATTTGATTTTGAAAATTGTCTTCTTAGGCTGTGCCGTTAAAATACGCTGAATATAACGCCCCTGATAAAGATTGATTCCCAAAGAGTTCCCGATTTCCACCGCCTGCGGATCATCCACACGGCACAAAATCATTTTGGCTCGCTCGGCACGATTGACATAATCGGTAAAATGGCTGTCTTCACGGATCATATCCATAAAGGAAGGATGCCAGATTATTTTCAGCAAATCGCCGTTCAACTGCTCCCGGTCAATATATTTAAGCTTATCAACCGTAATGCCGTCAATACAGATTTTATAACCGCGATATTGGGCAAACGTTTTTGCCAGAATAAATGCCTTGATGTCGCTGAAAATATCCACCAGCTGAAGTTCCAAAACGATTGACGAGCGCATTGAAGGATTAATGTTTTCGTCAAAAGTCAAAAACTCGTCGGAGAGAATGGTTGAAACATTCAGATTCATACTGAAATTACTGTTTAACGAACCGTCGTCATGCTGGCTGACACTGGCCAAAACACGCTTGTCCAGCGTTTCGGTTAAATGCAGAAACAACCAGGGATTAGCCGTCAAATCCACATCAGGCAGCAGCATATCGCGCAAATCGGCAATTGAAACAAACACTTCGTCAAAAATCATTTGCGGCGGCGACTTTCCGATAACCGCACAAACGGACTGCCGGCGGATCAAACTGGAAAAATCGGCCATCGCCAACGTTTTCTGAACCTTGGCCAGCATACTCGGGGTCAACTCGCGGCGCAGTTTGCGCGGCCCTCCCATCATCGCGGCAGGAACGCTTCGTCCGCTGTTGCCGGATGAACCGCCGAAAGACTGATTCTTCAAACTGTCCATCAATGCCCGGACATTTCGCTTAAATTCATCGACAGCAACCGCCAAATCATAAAATCTGATAAATCCCGCCTGCTCCAGGTCAAAAGCATTCTGCAACAGAGGATCGTCATGAAAAATAAAACGGATTTTAATCAGACAGGCCTGAATTTCTTCATTGGCTTTTTTATGATAAAAAACCACCATATCTTCATTGGGCAGGCCGAAAATTTCTCCCCCGTTTTTCTTAATGACATTTTCGAACGTTTCAATCAGATTCTGGCGCTGCAATGTTTTCAGCTTTTGGTTTTGCAGTTTGCTGAGATAAATGTAAAGCACGCTGTAATTATTTAATTCGGGCTCGATTTTTGACAGATAATCCAAAATCAGCGTATCACGCTTAAACGTCGAAACCTGGGGTTCAGTCTTTTTTTCCGGCAGCCTGGGAGCACTTTTGTTAAATAAAAACATCTCTACCTCACAACAAATCTTCCAAAACTTCCGGATGCGCACAACCGGCCTTAACCGTGCCGGACAGCAAACGGCGGCGTTTCAGACACTGCTGCGCCGTACAAGCCCCGGCAGACGGACAGCGGCTGCGCACGACCGCCACTTCAATATCATCCATAAACGGCCCCTGGAAAGCCGTAATTCCGTAAGAGACGCCCCACTTCAAGGCCTTGTCGGAATCACATTTGGCCAAAACAAAATTCTCCCGCCCGATTGTATCGATAATTGCTTTCAGTTTCTCGTCAAAAGCCTCATATTCCAACAACGGCTCCCAGAACAGCTTAACCATATCCGGCTGCAGCGTTTTCAGATTCAACATCCGCAGCGCCGAAGGGCTGACGGCATCAAGCAGCAGCTTATGCCCGCCTTTATGCAGAATCTCTTTGGCTTCAAAATACAGCGGCAGATTATTGAAAACGTCCATCAGCTGAACTTCCACCAAAACCTTTTGCTCCGGTTTAAGAAAATTTCTCGCAAAATCGACGAACTCGCTCGAAAAAACCGAAGATAAATTTAAATTCAGGCTGATCTGCTGCGGCCACTTTTGCAGCTCCGCCGTTGAAAAGGCAGACAGCGTCTTTTTATCCAAAGCCTGAGTCAGATAAAGAAACAGCCAGCGGTTGGCCACCAAATCCAGATTGCGGTCAAACTGCAGGCTGAGGTCTTTAACCGCAACGAAAAATTCCTGAAACATAACCTCAAACTTGCCGCCGCCCTTAATTTTAATCACGCTCTGTCGTTTCACCAACTCGGCAATATCTATATCATCCAGTTCGGCAATCACACTATCGATTTCATTTGCCTCAACCGGACGCTTAAGCAGCAAGACGTCGGCATCATTATGTTGAATATCGCTTTCCAGCATTTCTTCCACATATTTGTAAAACGCGGCAAAATTGGCCGGAAATTCGAACACCGTGGCAAATTCGCTGCTGTCTTTGCCATGCAAAATCGGGTCGGCAGACAGCCCCTGCCGCAGTTTGGCCACGGCTTCGTCAACCGTTTCCTGGGTAATGTTTTTGCCCAAGATAACAAAGTCTCCGTTCGACATAATGAAAAAATAGCCGCGGGCATTACCGACCACGCTGTCAAACAGCCGCGCCAGAATTTTTACGAAATCGGGATGGCGGTGCTTGGGTTTGAGTTTGGAAATACTGACGTACAAAACCGCATAACCGTACGAATTCTTTGAAATCCGATCCAGCGCATCCAACAGATATCTCTCGTTTTTGGTACTTTGTTGCCTGCTCATGCTTTCAGCCGATATTCTTACAATTTTCAACTTATTCCAGTTATAAACGCTGATTGATTTTTTATCAAGAGTCTAACCGTTTTGCTAACAGCTCACGCCATAACTTTTGCCGCGTTTTTTCCTTTTTTTTGATTGTAGCGCAGCCTTCTGCGGAAAACAAGCCGGACAATCAGCCATATCTTTCAAAAAAGGTTGATTTTTTAACTTCTGCCGTTATAATCCGCAATAAAATTAATCATAGTTAATGAGGTATAGGCATGTTAACCCCCAAAAACAATCTTTTTCCCATCCGCAACGACATTCTGGCCCGGGTTGCCGCCAGTTTTTTTGCCGACCGTTTCGCTCACATAGACGACGTTCCGGCTCAGGTGCTGCCCGACGGTTCCCAGTGCTACCATTGCAATATTGAAAACGACCGCGACATTGTCCGCCAGATTTGCATGGCTGTCCTCGGTTTCAGCCCGGCCGACGAAGAAGGCAGCAAGCGGCCGCTGCATGACTATGCCGCTCAGGCCCTCAAACGCGAAAAACTGGAACCGAGCAAAATCTCGGTTATCAACTCCGCCTGCATGGCCTGCCGCAAAGAACGTTATATTGTCAGCGATCTCTGCCGCGCCTGCATTGCCCGCCCCTGCCAGGTTAACTGCCCGAAAAACGCCATCAGTTTCGTAAACGGCAAGGCTTTCATTGATCAGGATCTCTGCATCAAATGCGGTCGCTGCCATGATGTCTGCCCCTATTCGGCCATTATCAAAAACGTTATTCCCTGCGAAGATTCCTGCCCGGTCGGCGCCATTACTAAAGACCAGGCAGGCAAAGAACATATTGATCCCGAGAAATGCATTTCCTGCGGCAAATGTCTGAAATCATGCCCCTTCGGCGCAATTGTCGAGCGTTCGCAAATGGTTGATGTTCTGAAAGCCATGCATGAGACCGACAAGCAGGTCATTGCCATGGTCGCACCGGCCATCATCGGCCAGTTCGGCGGCACCGTCAACAACCTGGTCGGCGCACTGAAAGCAGCCGGTTTTGACGATGTTATCGAAGTTGCCGTCGGCGCCGACATCACCACCAAAAACGAAGCGGCCGAATTTATCGAACGCATGGAAGAAGGCAAAAAATTCATGACCACCTCCTGCTGCCCGGCATATTACCGTGCGGCTCAGCTGCATATTCCGGAAATCAAAGAATATGTTTCTTCCACCAAAACGCCGATGTATTACACCGCCGAACTGGTAAAAAAAGAACATCCGCAAAGCGTGGCCGTTTTCGTCGGTCCCTGTTTTGCCAAACGGGTTGAAGCCGAAACCGACCCCAACGTTGATTATGTTTTGACTTTCGAAGAAATGAACGCCATTTTCAGCGGAGCAAACATTAACGTTGCCACAGCCGAACCGGCAGAATTCACAACCGTTTCCTGCGCTCAGGGACGCGGTTTTCCGCTCACCGGCGGTGTTGCCGGCGCAGTTGCCTCTTTGGTTGAAGGCAAAGTTGACATCCGGCCGGAAAAAATTGACGGCCTGAGCACTGAAAACATCAAGCTGCTCAAACGTTATGCCACCAAAGGCTGCGAATGCAACATGATTGAAGTTATGAGCTGCCCCGGCGGCTGCATCGCCGGCCCCGGCTGCATCGCAATGCCTAACAAAGCTACAATTCAAGTTAAAAACTACACCGCTCAGGGTGAAGATTTGAAAACCAAAGCATAAAAAAACGGGGTGATTTTCACCCCGTTTTTTTAACAGACATCAATCCACTTTCAGTGCAGCCAGCAATGCTTCGCGCTGCTCGTTATACACAATGCAGCATCCCCAGTCTTTCAGGTTCAGACCATGCCGTTCAGTCCAGTCTTTCATTGCCGCCTCGTCGTCTCGCACATAATAGGCAACAATCTGCAAAACCTTTTTGATGGGCGCCGCAGTTTCCTGACACCAAAAATAGTCCAGTGCCGGCATCCATTCGGCCCAAACAATCTGATTTTCTTCCTCAAAAAAACGCTCCAGTTCCCAACACTGCTTGTTGACCAGGGCTTTTGCTGTAGGCAGAAAACGCTCTTTCGCTGAACAGCCGGTAGCGGAACAGCGATAAATCTGCAAAGCCAGCCACAGAGGCAGCGGCTCATAGCACCAGACATTACCGCAGGACGCCAGCGCCAGTTCACCGCAGAGAGACAACCATTCGCCGTCGCGCTTATCATCTGTCCCGCCTTTTTGCAAAATCGGTTCGGCAAAACGCCAAAGGCCATCTTCACAAAAATCGCTTCCCTGCGGATCATGCAACAGATAATGGCTGCGCCAGGCCTGTTCTGCCCATTGCAGCATTGTCAGTGCCGTCTCGCTGTTTTCCGGTACGGCTTTCTCAAACTGCAACAAAATTTCATAGCAGACATCGTCATCCGTCAGAAAACTTTCTTTTAGCAATGCCGACACAGCAGCACAGAAATGAGGCAAATTATCACGGGAACCGGCATAAACCCGGGCAGCATATTTATTCAAAATATCCAAACGGATTTTAAGCGCCAGATTCGACAAAGTAATCAAAGACAAAACCGTTTTCGATAAAATCCGGTTATGCCCGTCTTTAGCCGCTATGAGCTGAAGCAGTGCCGTCAGATGAGAAGCATGAAATGCCATAAAAGCATTATCCGGTTCGATTTCTTTCGCGGCAAACGGTAAATGTTTGCCAACGGCAACAGGATCGGCCAACCGCTCCAGCCACTTATAAATAACCGCAAATTCTTCCGTACTTTTGACCGGACGGCTGCAATAAGCAGCCAGCAAATCCGACAGATAAATCTCCGACCAGACATCTTTGCTCTCAACCAGAACGAACATCAATTCAAGCAACTGCGGATAAGTTTTGGCCAAGCCGCCCAGAAATTTCAGATAAGAAACATCTGCGCGCTGTTTCAGAACAGTTTCACACGCTGCTCTGCGGGCACTCTTCTTTTCCTCCTGCACAAAAACGACCGCCAACAGCACTCCGGCTGCCGGATCATTCCGCTGCAATATTTTGGCATCCTTCAAAACCTCAGCATGCTTTTGGCAGTACAGGTAAAACTGCTCAAACAGCATCTCCGGCGATGTTTCATACAGACGTTCCAAAGGAAAGTCTTCGCCGGAAAAGAAACGGTGCAGAGCAAAATAAAAAGCCGCATGATACAACTCATTGTCAGGCTTGCTCAAACACTGCGACAGTTTATACGAGGCAACTGCCTGTTCAAATAACTCAAGTGAATTTTTTGTTCTCATACCTAATTATATTAAAAAAATAAATAATAAAATTTAGAAATCAAACTTAAACGTTCCGTCCGCTTTTGTCAATTCTTTAAAATTCAAAACCCCGGATATTCCGGGGTCTTGAATGGATACAGGGCACAGGTTAACGCTTGTTCAGCAAATTGCTCAGCCCTTGTCTCTTAATTTCTTCCTCCGCGGCCTGACAAAGATAAGGCTCCGCTTCAAAAGCAATACCCGCTTTGTCCAATCGCTCAATAGCTCTGTTGCGGAGAAGACTTATTCCCAGCCAGGCATCGGTCAAAGAAACATTGCCGACAGCCACCAGAGCCAGTTGCAGTTCTTCCGGCCAAACCATATTCTCAACGGCTTTCTTGGCCTTTGAACTGTCATAAGCGGTATAACACATACCGGCCGAAAGTGTCTGACTGAAATCATCCCAGTTGACGTTTGAAATCGGAAACAGGCAATCCTGATAAGGCACCAGATAACAGTTCATCGGCATAATGACGCAGCTCCTCATAAGCCGCTATCAGATCTTCGTTGCCGCAGGACATCAACGCCTCATAACTGTCCTGCGAAAGGGCATAAGTCGTCAGTTCGTTGCCGAGCCAATCCGACAGCCCCCACTGAACCAGCTTGCAGCGGGCAACATGAGCCAGACAGGCCTTGCCGTAACTGGTCAAACGGCCGCTGTAAACATAATATCGCAGAATTCTGCCATTCTCACTGAGAATCAGTTCCGGCATCAAAATATCATTGAACCGGCCGCGGCGAATAATTTTTTTCAAGCGGCGATTGTTCTTCTCTTTGATATAACCGCTGATTTCCATAGCCGCCAAACCGTCAGCCAATCTCTTCTCGAATGCCTTTTCGTCTTTCCAAGACTCCAGGACCTTGCTAAATAATTTCATACTTTACTTGTTTTAAAGTTCAACATAATGATAAAAAATTGTCTTAACTATAACATTCCAAGCTCTTGCAGTCAAATATTTTCTTCTATTTTGTCTATTGATTTCAATTCCTGAATATGTTATAAAGCTGCATAAATATTTATTTTTTTAATTAAACTATTATGAAAAAAAACATGAAAACGGTCACTGTCACCCGAGTGGGACACCCGTTGCCGCATCCGACAACTCCGGGCCTGGCTCCGGAAATTACCGTTCAGGTCTTTTTCAATCAAGAAAGTGTCACGCTGCCGAGTTCGCCGCTGAGCATGCTCATCCGCACCGGCGACACACTGACATTTGAACCCGATGGAAACCTCCGGAAAGTCAATCATCTCACCGCCGGCATGCTTAACGAGCATCTGCTCGGCTTTGAAGGAGAAATTGACCGCGTGTCGCATCCTTTATGGCTGTCAGCCCCCAACGGCCAACCGGAATTGTGCGTTATTGTTGCCGCCGGCAAACTGATGTTTGCCCTCAAAGCCGATTGGAACACACTTCTGCTGCGAGACGGAGACTGCATTGAACTTTGCCTGGAGAAACACCGTCCCATTCGCTTTCATAATCAAAGCTTGGGATTTGCATTCACCCCTGCCGCCGTCCAGTCTGCCGGCCTGCAAGGGCAAATTAAGCGCGTGGCTCACCCGATGACATGGCCCGGTGCCGACGGAATTATCGGACTGAAAACGCTGGTGCTGATGGAAGATTTAACATTCAAAATCTTAAAAGCCTCACCGGAATCAATGTTTCTGCAAGACAATGATTTGGTTAAAATCAGTAACGAAGGAATAAAAAACGCCCGGATTCCCCAAATTCGTTATGCCGGCGGAGCCTTACCCGAATACTACGAGGTAAAGGCTGTCGGACACCCGTTCCCCGTCATATTGCCGAACGGTGCCAAACAGTTAAGCCGCTACCTCATAACGAAGGAAAATAAAATTTACCGTCTTCCCGCTGACGAAAATAATATGTCACTCCGAGCCGGTGATAAGGTTTTCCAAAACTAAAAAACAAGAGGTCTGAACCACTGCGTTCAGGCCTCTTGTCGTAAACGTCTCACTAATTCTGCCGTATCCCGAATCATTATGCACCATAAAAAATCAAATTTCCGCGGACTTGTCTGAACCAAGTCCGTCATTATCCGTCCGGTTGTCCGCCGAAAACTTAAAATAAAACGGCAATTTATCCGCTCTCTGCCGCCCTCGGACATATCAGAACGGGGAGATGAAGCAAAGCCCTGCGGATTACTCTCCGGCTGCAAAAAAAACGGGTATTAATCCATATATATCACACAATCACACCGCTCCAAACGGTTTGCCGGTGTACCTTTATTATTGCCGTCAATAATCCGCTTTTCTTCGGCAATCACTTTGCGCAACTCTGGCAAATAAACATCCTTGGGCGTTTTCACCCGACACGATTGCCAATAAAGCCTGTCAATACGCAGCACCGGCAATTGAAACAAAGCACCGAGCTCAAGCGTCAGAGTCGACCTTCCGCCATCGCTATTGCCTATAATACAAATCCGCTGATATTTTGCCGTTTTCTTCTCACATAGCCGTTTAACCCCCGGCAAATTCCGGTACAATGTTTTCATATTTTTCAACAAAACGCGGAAAACGCCTCTTTACGGGAAATTCCCTCCCGTCCACAAAAAAAGGAGACTGTACAGTCTCCTTTTAATTTCCTTAACCCAACTCTTAGTTGGCGGCAGCTTCCTTCTCAGCGGCTTCGGCGGCAGCTTTTTCAGCGGCAACGCGAGCCTTATCGGCAGCGCCTTTGGCATTAACGTCACGATCAACCAACTCGACAATAGCCATCGGAGCAGCATCACCGTAACGAATACCGGCCTTCAAAACGCGGGTGTAACCGCCGTTACGGCTTTTATAGCGTTCTGCCAGAGTAGAGAAAAGCTTGGAAACGACAGTTTCATCACGCAAGAAAGCCAAAGCCAGTCTGCGGCTGTTCAAATCACCTTTTTTGGCATAGGTAATCATATTATCGGCAAAAGTTCTTAACTCTTTGGCACGCGGCAGAGTAATGTTAATCTGCTCATGGGTCAGCAACGCATTGGTCAGGTTAGAGAACAAAGCTCTTCTCTGGCTTCTCGGCATATTTAATTTTCTGTGTTTAACACCATGTCTCATGACATATTCCTTTCTTTTCTCTGTGCTTTGCCAGGCAAAGCGGATAAAACATAAGTCTCCGCCACGGTTTCGAATCTCGCTCATGCACGGAAACACCTTAATTCGAAACTGCTTTTAGCACACAATATTTTGAAAAGCAAGCAAAATCTTATCTTTCCGAATGCCGACGCCTAAAAAGATAATCCTCGTACGTTTTTCTCCTCAGTCTCCCGATTTCGCCATACCTCGGGTAAAATACCAGTCGCTTACCAATATCCCGCGACATCAAATTAACCGGTGCCGGCTGACGGTTTAACATACGCTCCGGCAAAAACGAACTTCTCCGTTCAATCACCAATAAATCAAAAATTTTCCCAAGCCTGAAAAAAACCTCCCACCAATCACTTGGCGGGAGGTTTTAACTTTTTCCTTTAGAAATGTTCGTCACAACGGCGAATCAAATCTTCAATATTTTCAGGCGGCCAACCCGGTGTATCCATCCCCAGATGAATACCCATCTTTGCCAAAACCTCTTTGATTTCATTCAGAGATTTACGGCCGAAGTTCGGAGTCCGCAACATCTCGGCTTCTGTTTTCTGAACCAGATCACCGATATAAATGATATTGTCATTTTTCAGGCAGTTAGCCGAACGAACAGACAGCTCAAGTTCTTCTACCTTCTTCAGCAGATTACGGTTGAACGGCAGTTCTTCTTTTTCTGCTTCAACTTCGGCTTCAGGTTCGTCAAAGTTGATGAACGGTTTCAACTGGTCTTGCAGAATACGGGCAGCATAAGCAACCGCATCTTCCGGCGTAACCACACCATTGGTATCAACTACCAGCGTCAGTTTATCATAGTCGGTAACCTGGCCGACGCGGGTATTCTCAACCTTATAAGAAACTTTCTTAACCGGAGAATAAATCGCATCAACCGCGATAACACCGATCGGAGCGTCCGCAGCCTTGTTCTGGCTGGCCGGAACATAACCCTTACCGGTATTAACCGTCAGTTCCATATTAATTTTGGCACCGGCATCCAGATTGCAGATAACCAAATCCGGATTTTTAATTTCAACGTCATGACCGGCGTCAATCATAGCGGCGGTAACCTGAGCCGGACCTTCAGCTTTCAGCGTCATGGTCTTCGGGCCTTCGCCGTGTACGGCAACAGCCAATCCCTTAATGTTCAGAACGATGTCGGTAACATCTTCTCTGACACCCGGAATTACTGAAAATTCATGCAGGACACCATTAATTTTGATTGCGGTTACGGCGCCGCCCTGCAAAGAAGATAATAAAACTCTTCTCAAAGCATTGCCTAAAGTTAAACCGAAACCTCTTTCCAAAGGTTCTACGACAATCTTAGCTCTGTTTCCGCCTTCGCTGGGCACAACTTCTAAGTTCGTAGGTTTAATAAGTTCTTGCCAATTCTTTTGAATCACTGGTATGTCCTCTTTATTATTGCATATGCATATTTTACAAAAATCAAAAGAGGGCGAGGCCGGAATATCACCAGCCTCTCCGTCTCTAACTGAAAACTAAACGCGGCGTCTTTTTCTTAAGCGGCAGCCATTGTGAGGAATCGGGGTAACATCACGAATGGTAGTGATGGTAAAACCGATAACCTGCAAGGCTCTGATAGCGGATTCGCGTCCTGAACCCGGCCCCTTAACTTCGACTTCCAAAGTCTTCATACCATGTTCTTGAGCTTTTTTGCCGGCTTCTTCAGCGGCAACCTGAGCAGCATAAGGGGTAGATTTACGGGAACCTTTAAAACCCTGAGCGCCCGAAGTAGACCAAGCAACGGTATTACCCTGTGCGTCGGTAATTGTTACTCTAGTATTGTTGAAAGTAGAATTCACATGAGCGACGCCCGCAGTGATATTCTTCTTTTCTTTTTTCTTAACACGTTGTGTTACTGCTTTTGCCATGGATACCTACCTATTTCTTCTTATTCGCAATGGTTTTACGTTTACCTTTACGGGTACGGGCATTTTGTTTGGTGCTCTGACCGCGTACAGGCAGACCTTTACGATGTCTCAGACCTCTGTAGCAGCCGAGATCCATCAAACGTTTGATATTAACGCCGACTTCGCGACGCAGTTCACCCTCAACGACATAAGAACTGTCGATAACTTCACGGACTTTGGCAACTTCCTCTTCGCTCAGATCCTGAACGCGGCGGTTGCAGTCAACACCCGATTTTGCACAAATATCTTGGGCAGTTTTTCTTCCGATACCAAAAATATAAGTTAAAGCTACTTCAATTTTCTTGGCAGTTGGAATATTTACACCAGCTATACGAGCCAAATTAACTCTCCATATTTTTAATTGATACTAACATTTAAAAAGTTGATCACCACTTTCCAAAATTAAGCCGGATTATAGGCTATAATTCGTTAGTGTCAACCACCCTTTTACAAAAAAATGCATTTTTTTACAAAAAATACAAAACTTTATTTACGCGACAGCCAACAAATCATCAATCTTTTTGGAAGTCGCCTCAATTGTTCCGGTTCCGTCCACGCAGCGCAGCAATCCTTTTTTCTCAAAATAAGGAATTGTCGGATAAGTCAGCGCCCGGTAATTGACGAGTCGATTCTGTACCGTCGCCCGGTTATCATCAACCCGGCGATAAAAATCCGTTCCGCCGCAGACGTCACAAACCCCGTAAACCTTCGGCTTCTGGAATTTATCGTGATAGCCGGCTCCGCAGGTCATGCAGGAATAACGCCCGAGAATACGCTCCATGATAATTTCGTCTGGAACCTGAATTTCAATTACCGCATCCAGCTTGATCCCCTTTTTCGCCAGCATTTCCTCCAGCACTTCGGCCTGAGGCAGTGTTCTTGGGAAACCGTCCAGAATAAACCCGTTCTTGCAGTCGTCTTCATCGATTCGCGCCGACAGCATTTTAATAATCATTTCATCGGGAACCAAATTGCCGCCGTCAATCAAAGCTTTGATTTCCAACCCGAGCGGTGTACCTTTGGCAGCTTCCGCCCTCAGCATTTCACCGGTTGACAAATGCGGAATGGCAATTTTCTCTTTCAGCCGGCGGGCCTGGGTGCCTTTACCGCACCCGGGCGCTCCGGTGAAAACCAAGTGCAAACCTAAACCGTTCTGATTCATTATCTTCTCTTCCCGCGGTTTGCCAAAGCAGCCTTCTTAATCAGGCCTTCATACTGATAAGCAATCAAATGAGACTGCAGCTGGCCGACAAAGTCCATGGTCACCTGAACCACGATCAGCAGGGTTGTGCCGCCCAAAACGAACGGAACCGACAATTTGCTGATTAAAACTTCCGGCAGGATGCACAGAGCAGTCAAATAAGCCGCACCCAAAACCGTCAGACGGGTAATGACATAATCCAGATAGTCGGCAGTATTTTTACCCGGACGAATACCGGCAATAAAGCCGCCGTGCTTTTTCAGATTCTCCGCCGTTTCTTCCGGATTAAACACAATCGCGGTATAGAAGAAAGCGAAGAAAATAATCAAAGCCGCATACAAAGACAGATACAAAGGCTGTCCGTGCCCCAGCAGCTGACTCAGCGTCTGCACCCAGGACGGACCGTTTTCAGCCGAAAAATTGGCAATTGTAATCGGCAGCAGCAACAATGAGCTGGCAAAAATCGGCGGAATAACACCGGTCGGATTAATCTTAAGCGGCAAATGCGAATTTTCGGAAGACATCATCCGAGCACCCATCTGACGCTTCGGATATTGAATGGTAATTTTGCGCTGGGCTCTTTCAACCAAAACAATTACATAAATCAGCCCCAGAACCATAACCAGCAACATAGCCATAACGCTCAGCGGCATCGAGCCGACGCGGCCCAGCTCAAAAGTCTGCGCCAAAGCCCCCGGAATATTGGCAATAATACCAACCGTAATAATCAGCGACGAACCGTTGCCGACCCCGCGGGAAGTAATCTGATCGCCGAGCCAGACAATAAACATCGTTCCGCCGACCAGAGAAACGATTGTCGTAAACTTAAAGACAAATCCCGGATTAACGACGGCAGACACGCCCGCACTGCCAGTCATCCCTTCCAAACCGACGGCAATACCGTATCCTTGAATAATCGTAATCAGCACCGTCAGCATCTTGGTATAATGGGTAATCTTGCGGTGTCCGGCCTCGCCGTCCTTTTTAAGAGCGGCCAGAGAAGGAACCACCGACTGTCCCAATTGCAGAATAATGGATGCCGAAATATAGGGCATAATGTTCAGGGCAAAAATGGTCATACGCTCTAATGCACCGCCGGCAAACATATTAAACATTCCCAAAATGCCGTTTGCATTGCGCGCAAAAATATCCGACAAAATATGCGGATCAATTCCCGGCAACGGAATAAAAGTGCCCAAGCGAAAAACAATCAGGGCCAAAACCGTAAACCAAAGCCTTTTTTTCAGTTCGGTAGCTTTGCTGAAGGCCGACACATCCATATTTGCAGCCATTTTCTCTGCCAATGATACCATTTCTACTTCCTTATCTGTTTTAAAATAAACAATTGCAGGGAATACACTTCCCCTATTATGCTAAGATATTAATACACTAAAAAAATTTTAATTCAACTAATTTATCGGAAGTTTGCATAGTTTCATTACAAAAAAAACGCCCTGCCGGAACATCCGGCAAGGCATTTTTTCATCTTCCCAGCTCACGAAATAGTTTACCGAGCTCTTTTTCTTTCTCCGTAGGTTTGCGATAAAAAGCGCTCTGCCTCAAACCTGTCGAGGTCAAACGCCAGTCATCCTTTCCCAGACGTATCCATTTCCATTCAACCAGTTTATCCAAGACATCCTGGCAGACAAGTTCCTTCAGTTCGGAAACTGTCCCTGTTTTCAGAGAAACCGCCAAAGTCAGCGCTTCGGCAATATCATTAATTTTCTCTTTCATATCCTTGAATAAATAGTCAATAACACAAATGGCGTTCCCGCAGTTTTTGCAGTCCGAGACACCCCAAAGCCGCCCAGCAAAGTCCTCCGCCTATAAACAAGAGAACAGCCGACAACTCAAGATTTCCCTTCACTCCGGCAATCCAAAACCCGACAACTGCCACTTCCGCGATTGTCACTAATGTCCAAAAAATCTTTTCTAACTTTTCCATATTGTTTCTTTTTGTGAGGCTGCTCACAGAGCAATGCCTCGAATTAATAATAAGGATAATACTTGCTTCATTGCCGGCTAAAATAACATATTCCGGATTTTCAATCAATCATTATTTGTCCATTTTTTTGAAAATATTTTCCCAACAGATATCCCTCAGTAAACCGGGGTTCTGATTCAGCTGCAAACCTTGCGGTTTGACCACGCTCGTTGGCGTGGAACGGTGTTGTTCCAACACCTCGGCATTCAACCCTGGTAAACTCGGGATTTTCCGTAAGACCGCCAATAAAAAAACCTCTCTGCACCCAGAGAGGTTTTTCTTACTTAATTCTAAGCTGTTAAGCTTCGATAAAATTAACTTTACCGCCTGCTTTTTCAACTGCGGCAACCGCAGCTTTGGAAGCAGAGTTAACCGAAACGGTAACTTTGCTGGTAATCGCACCGCGAGCCAACAGACGAACACCGTCCAGAGCTTTGGTAACGATGCCGGCAGACATCAGGGAAGCCAAATCAATGGCATCGGCAGACAATTTGCCTGCATCGACAGCCTTCTGAATGGTGTCCAGATTAATAACGGCAAATTCTTTCGCAAACGGATTTTTAAAACCGCGTTTCGGCAAACGGCGGTAAATCGGCATCTGACCGCCTTCAAATCCGTGTACGGCAACACCGGAGCGAGACTTCTGACCCTTTTGGCCGCGTCCGCAGGTCTTACCCTTGCCGCTGCCAATACCGCGGCCTACGCGGATACGGCTTTTGGTAGCGCCTTCGTTGTCTTTTAATTCATTAAGTTTCATTGTTTTTCACCTTAATCTACATCTGCGGTTTTGATAAGGAGGTGTGCTGCGCCGTTAATTTTTTTCGCCGTGTACAAATAGCTACACAAGAACAAAAATTAACCAGCATGACACCCCCTTTGCAAAACCCTTATTCCTCGACTTTTACCAAATGAGGAATCTTATTAACCATACCACGGATTGAAGGAGTATCTTCTAATTCAACGGTCTTACCCATTTTATTCAGACCCAGACCTTTCAAGGTTGCTCTCTGAATTGCCGGACGGCCGATCGGGCTTCCGATCTGAGTAACTTTAATCGTTTTTTTAGCCATTGATTATGCCTCCTCTTTTTCCAATTTAGCATTAGCGGTGTTTTCGCGGCGGCTGACAATGTCTCCGACTTTCTTGCCGCGTTTGGCAGCGACCATGCGCGGAGAATTGATAGCTTCCAAGGCATTGAAAGTGGCCTTAATCATATTGTAAGGGTTGTTGGAACCCAATGATTTGGCAACCACATCCTGAACACCCAATACTTCAAAGATGGCGCGCATCGGACCGCCGGCAATAACACCGGTACCGGCCGGAGCGGTTCTCAGAACAACCTTACCGGCACCGAAACGTCCGGCAACGTCATGATGCAGAGTTCTGCCCTCACGCAGAGGAATGCGAACCATATTCTTTTTGGCTTCATTGGTAGCTTTGGTAATCGCATCGGGAACTTCGGTTGCTTTACCGGAACCGTAGCCGACGCGGCCTTTCTGGTCACCGACGACAACGACAGCGGCGAAGGACATATTGCGTCCGCCTTTGACGGTCTTGGCGACACGGTTAATATGAACTAATTTTTCAACTAATTCATCTTTCTTTTCGTTTTTGTTTGAACGACGATCTGCAGCTTGTGCTTGTGCCATTTCTTAAACTCCTTAGAATTTCAAACCAGCGGCGCGAGCAGCGTCAGCCAGAGCTTTAACACGACCATGGTAGATGTAGCCGCCTCTGTCGAACACGACTTCACTGACCCCGGATTTAGCAGCTCTTTCGGCCACTACTTTACCGATGAAGCTGGCAGCTTCAACTGTAGACGATTTCTTAATGTTCTCACGAACTTCCTTATCCAAAGTGGAGGCAGAAACAACAGTAGAACCTTTTACGTCGTCAATGATTTGCGCATAGATATGCTTACCGCTGCGGAAAACCGACAATCTCAATTTGCCGTTGGCAGCGTTTTTCAAAGCTGTTCTGATGCGGGCTTTTCTTTTTTGAAATAATTCTCTTGGCGTATTCATCTAATTAATCCTTACTTTTTCTTACCTTCTTTACGACGGACGTATTCGCCGGTATATTTAACGCCTTTGCCTTTGTAAGGTTCAGGTTTTCTGTATTTGCGAATTTCCGCAGCAATCTGACCAACTAGCTGTTTGTCAGCACCAGAGATAGTGATTTGGGTCGGGCTCGGGCAAGCCAGGTTAATTTCTTTCGGAGCCTCAAAATTAACATCATGAGAGAAACCCAAAGATAAAACCAGTTTATGGCTGCCTTCGACACGGGCTTTGTAACCGACGCCGACCAGTTCCAATTCTTTCTTAAAGCCTTCGCTTACGCCCTTAACCATAGAGTTAATCTGGGCTCTGGTTGTTCCCCACAAAGTTCTGGCCTGTTTGCTGTCAGACAAGGGAGAAACGACAACTTTGTTGTCTTCTAATTTAGCTACGACATGACCATCGTCAAAAGTATAGCTGAGTTCACCTAACTTACCTTTAGCGGTCACAACGTTGTTGTTCACGGTAACGGTAACACCATTAGGGACGATAACCGGATATTTTCCTACTCTAGACATCCTATTTCTCCCCTAGAATACTTGACAAAGAATTTCACCGCCAACGTTGGCTTTTCTAGCATCGTGATCGCTCATCACCCCGCTCGGAGTAGAGATGATAGAAATACCCAGACCGTTGTAAACTCTCGGCAGATCCTTCACGCTTGAATAAACGCGGCGGCCCGGAGTCGAAACACGGTAAATTTCGGTTATGACCGAAGTACCTTCATGGTACTTCAATTTAATGTGAAGTTCATCAATACCCGGCTTAACATTAACGCGTTCATAGCCTTCAATGTAACCTTCTTTTTTCAGAACTTCCAAAACACTTTCACGCAAGCGAGAGGCAGGTGATACGACTTCACTCTTCTTCGCTCTTTGTGCGTTTCTAATGCGTGTGAGCATATCGCCCAAAGTATCAGACATAGACATGACTGTAACCTCCTACCAGCTTGATTTTACTAAACCAGGAATCTCACCGAAGCTGGCCATGTCTCTCAATTCGACACGGCTGACGCCGAACTTCCTGTAATAACTACGAGAACGACCTGTCAGCTTGCACCGGTTTCTGATACGGTTTTTAGCTGAATTGCGCGGCAGTTCTGCCAATTTCAATGTCGCCTGGAATCTTTCTTCCGGAGAAGCGTTCTTATCCATAACGATATCTTTGAGTTTCTGACGGCGGTTGTTAAACTTCTGAGCCATCTTAACTCTTTTCAAGTTTCTGTAAACTGAACTTGTTTTTGCCATAGTAAAATCTCCGCTTATTTCTTGATAGGCATGTTAAAGCCGTCAAGAAGCAGTTTAGCTTCTTCGTCGGTCTTTGCCGTTGTACAAATCACGATATCCATACCCCGTACGTTTTCAACCTTTTCATAGTTGATTTCCGGGAAAATGATTTGCTCTTTAATACCAAAAGCGAAGTTGCCTCGGCCGTCAAAGTTCTTGCCGGAAATACCGTGGAAGTCTCTGATGCGGGGCAATGCCATATTAACCAGTCTCTCCAGGAACTCATACATTCTGTCGGAACGCAGAGTAACTTTGCAGCCGATCGGCATTTCTTCACGCAGCTTAAACGTAGCAATAGATTTGCGGGCTTTGGTAACAACCGGTTTCTGACCGGCAATCAAAGCCATTTCATCTACGGCATTGTTAAGTTTTTTCTTGTCTGTCACGGCTTCACCGACGCCCATGTTCAGAACAATTTTAGTCAACTTCGGAATCTCGTGTGGGTTCTTGTAACCGAATTTTTCCACCAGAGACTTCTTTATGACTTCGTTATACAATTTTTCAAAGTTTGTCATAAAATTTCCCCTATTTCTTCTCGATTACTTCACCGGATTTACGAGCGAAACGGACTTTTTTTCCGTTTTCTTCTTTGTAACCAATTTTGCTGGCCTTGCCCGATTTAGGGTCAACGATTGCAACATTGGAAACATTGATCGGGGCTTCCTTGGTAATAATGCCGCCCGGGGTAGTTTGGCTGGGTTTGGTGTGTCTTTTAACCAGGTTGACACCCTGAACAACCACTTTACCTTCGCTCGGCATAGCCTTAACGACTTCACCAGTTTTGCCTTTGTCATCGCCGGCGATGACAATTACCTGATCACCTTTTTTGATTTTCATTTTAAGGCTCATTACAATACCTCCGGTGCTAATGAAATTATTTTCATAAATTTCTTCGCACGCAATTCTCTGGTAACAGGGCCAAAGATACGAGTACCGATCGGCTCACCGTCTTTGTTGATGAGAACTGCAGCATTATTGTCAAAACGGATAACGGATCCGTCTTTGCGTCTAATGTCGCTTGCTGTGCGAACGATTACAGCTTTGCATACGTCGCCTTTCTTAACGCGGCCTTTCGGCAGGGCGTCTTTAATGGAAACGACGATAACATCACCCACAGAAGCATGCATTCTCTTGGAGCCTCCAAGAACCTTAATGCACTGCACCTGACGTGCGCCTGAATTATCTGCAACATCCAGGTTGGTTTGCATCTGTATCATTGTTTTACTTCCTTTTCTCTAGGCGTTATCACTGATAACAGTCCAAGTCTTGGTTTTAGAATAAGGTCTGGATTCTTCAATCTTGACAATATCACCAACTTTGAACTGATTGTTTTCATCATGAGCGGCAAATTTTTTGCTTCTCTTAACGAACTTCTTATAAACAGGGTGCATAACCTGACGCTCTACGCTGACCACGACGGTTTTATCCTGCTTATCACTAACAACAACACCTTGAAGAATTCTTTTAGGCATATTTCTGTCTCCTAACTATTCTTCTTGCGCTCAGCGAGGAGCGTGTTGATTTTTGCTATTTCACGACGGACACTTCTTATTACAGCAGTATTTTGTAATTGTCCAGTAGATTGTTGGATTCTTAAGTTAAATTGTTCTTTTTTCTTTTCGAGCAATTTAGCTTCCAACTCGTCTGATGACATAGCACGAAGATCTTTGATTTTTAACATTATGCTTCTCCCTTATCAGAGTTCAAGCGTTTAATAAACTTGGTCTTGATCGGCAGTTTAGCAGCGCCGAGAGCAAACGCTTCGCGAGCGGTTTCCTCGTCAATGCCTTCACATTCGAACAAAATACGACCCGGGTGAACCCTTGCGCACCAGTATTCGACGGAACCTTTACCTTTACCCATACGAACTTCGGCAGGTTTGTCGGAAACCGGAACATCCGGGAAAATACGGATCCAGAGTCTTCCGGCTCTTTTCATCTGACGGGTAATCGCACGACGGGCTGCCTCAATTTGGCGAGCGGTGATGCGATCCGGAGACAGAGCTTTCAGACCGAAGGAACCAAAACTCAATTCGGTGCCGCCTTTGGCATTGCCGTGAATACGGCCTTTATGCTGCTTGCGGAACTTTAATCTTTTTGGACTTAACATTTCTTCTTACCTTTACTTCTGCTCGGCTAATTTTTTGTCTTGCGCCATCGGATCATGGGCCATGATTTCGCCTTTGTAGATCCATACTTTAACGCCGCAAGCGCCATAAGTTGTGTGAGCCGTAGAGGTTGCATAATCAATATCGGCACGCAGGGTGTGCAGAGGCACGCGGCCTTCGCGGTAATATTCGGTACGGGCAATTTCGGCACCGCCTAAACGGCCGGAACAGCTGACCTTAATACCTTCGGCACCCAGACGCAGGGCAGACTGCATAACTCTTTTCATTGCACGGCGGAAAGCAACACGTCTTTCCAGCTGTTGAGCAACAGAGTCGGCAACCAGTTGTGCATCCAGTTCAGGTTTTCTGACTTCCAGAATATTCAGCTGAACTTCGGATTCGGTCATCTTCTGAATTTCTTTTCTCAAATTCTCAATGTCCTGTCCTTTTTTGCCGATAACGACACCCGGTCTTGCAGAGTGAATGGTTACTCTGGCCTTTTTGGCAGGACGTTCAATGACGATTCTGCTGATGCCGGCCTGAGCCAATTTCTCTTTCAAGAACTCTTTGATTTTCAGATCCTCGTGGAGGTAGTCAGTGAACTTATCATCTGCATACCAACGAGAGTCCCAAGTGCGGTTAACACCTAAACGAAGACCTGTAGGATTTACTTTTTGTCCCATTAACTTACTCCCCACGCTCTGTAACAACGATGGTCAGGTTGGAGAAGGGTTTCAAAACCCGGGCTCCGCGGCCGCGACCACGTGCGTGCATACGTTTCATTACTAAACCTTTACCGACAAAAGCTTCACTGACATAAAGTTTGTCGATATTTAACTGGTGATTGTTTTCAGCATTGGCAATTGCAGACTGCAAAACAGCCAAAGCAGCTTTTGCGATTCTCTTCTTGGAGAAGCTCAATTCAGCAACAGCCTTTTCAACATTCAGACCACGAATTGACTGAGCGACCAGATTCAGCTTGCGAGGGCTGGTACGGAGAGAATTGCAAACGGCCATAGCCTGATTTGCAGCAACTCTTCTTTCATTATTAGACTTTGCCATAATTAACCTCTCTTAGCCTTCTTGTCTGCTGCGTGACCGTAGAAAGTACGGCTCGGAGCGAACTCACCAAACTTGTGGCCGACCATATCCTCGGTAACCAAAACCGGGATAAACTTGTGACCATTGTGAACACCGAATGTCAAACCGACGAACTGCGGCAACATGGTGGAGCGGCGGGACCAGATTTTAATAACTTCATTACGGCCCGAAGCTCTTGCTTTATCAGCTTTCTTCAGAAGATAGCCATCAACAAACGGCCCTTTCCATACGGAACGTGTCATTAGCGTTTCTCCCTATTTCTTTTTGTTTTCATGACGAGATCTCATAATATACTGATCCGTCTTTTTGTTAGAACGAGTCTTGGCACCCTTGGTCGGTTTACCCCAAGCAGATACCGGATGACGACCGCCCGAAGTACGGCCTTCACCACCGCCGTGCGGGTGATCAACCGGGTTCATGGCAACACCGCGGGACTGCGGTCTGATACCCAGCCAACGTGAACGTCCGGCCTTACCCAGAGAAACGTTTTGATTATCCGGGTTGGAAACGGCACCGACGGTAGCCAGGCATTCTTCGCGAACAATACGAAGCTCGCCGGAACTCAGTTTCAGCTGTGCATAGCCGGCGTCTTTACCGACAACCTGGGCGTAGCAACCTGCAGAACGAACCAATTGTCCGCCTTTGCCGGCTTTCAGCTCAATGTTGTGAATAATCGTACCGACCGGCATGTTCTTCAAAGGCATAGCATTACCCGGCTTAATATCAGCTTTATCGGCTGAAATGATTTTATCGCCGGCTTTCAATCTTTGAGGAGCGAGGATATAAGCCTTTTCGCCGTCCGCATAGCTGATCAGAGCAATGAAAGCGGAACGGTTCGGGTCATATTCAATTCTCTCAACCGTTGCCTCAGCATCGAATTTATTACGTTTGAAGTCGATGATGCGCAGTTTGCGTTTGTGTCCGCCACCGATTCTGCGACTTGTAACGTGTCCGAAATTATCGCGCCCACCGGACTTAGTAAGTCCGATTGTCAGAGACTTCTCCGGAGCTCCTTTGTACAGTTCGCTTCTGTCAACGATAACGAGCTGACGCAGTCCGGGAGATGTGGGCTTAAAGTTTTTTAAAGCCATGTCCTAAATTCCTGTTGTAACATCAATATTTTGACCATCGGCAAGAGTAACCAATGCTTTTTTATAATCGGAACGCTGTCCTTCATAACCTCTGAAGCGTTTGGTTTTGCCGAATTGACGAATTGTATTCACCTTATTTACCTTAACGTTAAAGATTGCTTCAACGGCAGCTTTAACATCTTCTTTGGAAGCAGACAGCGGAACCAGGAAGGTTACTTTGCCGGCTTCGGAAGACAACATAGATTTTTCGGTGATTACCGGACGAACTAATGTATCATACATAGCAGCGGTTACATTGTTTGTTTTTGCTGATTTACTCATTTCAGTCTCTCCTCCAAGCAACTAACTGCATCTTTAGTCAACACGAGTTTGTCTTTTCTTAAGATGTCATATACGTTGGCACCGATTGTCGGCAGAACGTCAACGCCTGCGATATTTCGGCTGGCCAAAGCAAAGTTGACATCAACTTCCTTGCCATCGATAAACAAGCAATTTTTCAACCCGCAGGCATCCAGTTTGACTTTCAAATCTTTAGTCTTCGGAGCTGACAATTTTGCTTCGTCTATGATAACCAGGTTGCCCTCTTTGGCTTTCGCGGAGAGAGCGGTTTTCAGGCCGAGTTTTCTGAATTTCTTGGTCAGTTCGTGAGAGTGATCACGAACAACCGGACCGAATACAACGCCACCCTTACGGAACTGAGTACCCTTGCGAGAACCCTGACGAGCATTACCGGAACCTTTTTGTTTGAACGGTTTTGCCGGAGTCAGAGCAACTTCGGAACGGCCTTTGGTCTTGTGGGTGCCGGCTTGCAGGCGGGCCAGCTGCCAATTAACAACCCGGTGTAAAATATCGGCGCGAACATCGAGGCCGAAAATGGCATCGTTAAGTTCGATGGAACCGACATTTTTATTTTCGAGATTTAAGATGTCCTGTTTCATATTTTCAAATCCTTATAATCTTATGCATTCTCGGCTGAAGTTTCTTCAGCTTTAGCTGCAACAGGTTCATCAACTTTTTTCAAACCGGCAGGCATCGGCAGTTTGACGTTGGCCGGCTTCTTAACGGCGTCGGTCACGCGAACCCAGGCATTTTCACTGCCCGGAACGCCGCCCTTAACCATCAGCAAACCTCTGGCACTGTCAACGGCAACGACACGCAGATTCTGGACGGTAACCCGTTCAGCACCCATGTGACCGGCCATTTTCTTGCCCTTGAATACCTTACCCGGATCTTGTCTTTGTCCTGTAGAACCGTGGGAGCGGTGAGAAATGGAAACACCGTGGGTAGCTTCCAAACCGGCAAAGTTATGACGTTTCATAACACCGGCAAAACCTTTACCGATAGATGTTGCGCAAACGTCAACATACTGACCGGGAACAAAGTGTTCTACAGATAATTCATCGCCGACCGACAGCAGGCAGTCTTCAGAAACTCTGAACTCGCCCAGTTTTTTCTTCGGTTCGACTTTAGCTTTAGCAAAATGTCCTTTAAGAGGTTTGGATACATTTTTGGCTTTAACCGCGCCAGTACCTAACTGTACTGCTGTATATCCGTCTCTCTCGGCGGTCTTAACGTCAACAACCTGCAGGCCGTCAACACTTAAAACGGTAACCGGGACATGAGTTCCGTCGGCTTCAAAAATGCGGGACATTCCCAGCTTTTTTGCAATCAGACCCGTACGCATTATTATTTTTTCCTTTTCAATTGGTTGACTTCTGTTATTTCAAAAAGCCAACATTGTTTATTATTACAGTTTAATTTCAACATTTACACCGGCAGCCAGATCCAGCTTCATCAAAGCATCAACGGTCTGCGGTGTGGGATCTACGATATCCAGAAGTCTCTTGTGAGTACGGATTTCGAACTGCTCACGAGATTTTTTATTAACGTGCGGAGATTTGTTTACCGTAAACTTCTCGATTTTGGTAGGCAGAGGGATCGGACCTCTTACATTTGCCCCGGTTCTTTTGGCAGTGTGCACGATTTCCTTTGTAGACTGATCGAGCAGACGATGGTCAAAAGCCTTGAGGCGAATTCTGATATTTTGTGTATCCATCATTTTATTTTGTTTTCCTATAACTAGAACGCAAAAAATTTAGATAAGGCTAAACTTGGTGCCCTCTAAATATTAAACTCTGCAGCACATGTCAAACATAGGTGCTGCGGTATTTTTTATATTCTTCACTACGGGGCAGAGTCATCCCTTCCCATAATTACGTGAGCACCTTGTAACATAATTGAGTCTAATATGCAAGCAAAAAAATGCAAAATTTTCACTTTTTTATTTTTACGAAACCCTGACTCAGACTCTGTTTGAGTCAGGTTGACAAAATTTCCACCTTCGAGTCTAAAAGAGTCCATTTACAACCGGACGGATAAATAAAAAAGGGCCCGGCAAGGGCCCTTAATCAGTCTTCCAGCAAAAAAGCATTTTCATCTTCCAGCTCGCTCCATCCAATCGGCATTTCCCGGCGGTCTCCGCGAAAATTTTCAAACATAGAATTTTCGGCTTCGGGCCGCTCCTGCAAAATGCAATCGCCGCCCTCACACCGGTAACAGCAAGTTGTAATACCGTCGGCAAAAGCGTTGATTTTAACACTCAAAACGCCGTTTTCGCTCTCAACTGCACAAATATATGCTTTTCGACGATCAACCAACCGGCGGGTAATCTCGACCAAATCACCGAAAGCATCGGGGAAAAAGATCCGCCATTCACAAATTTCAAACCGGCACCCTCTTCGCCAAAGGCGCCCTTTCTCACAAAAAGCCAAACCTTCGCCCAGCAATTTGTAAAAACGATGCCCGCCAACCACATCCATCAGCCGGGAAACTAACTTGCGTCCGCTGCGCCGAAGCTGTACCGGAGCATAAAAGACACCGTCCTCTTTCTCAAAACGGAACAATTCCAAATGCTCGTTTTTCAAATAGGGCTGAAGCGGCCGGACAATAAATCTGCCGTCTGTCCGGCGATATTGAAAGAAATTTGCCCTTTCATCGGCAAACAGCCCAAAATCGGAAAAAACAGTTTTTATTTTCATAATTACAGAATAATGGTGAATATCTGACCTACAGCATAAATATTTGTCGGCTGTTGTCAATACATTTGTCTGACCGCAGACAAACGCCATCTGACCAGTTTCCGCTCTTTTTCCTTTTCAACGGCCACCGGATGCCAGTCCACCGCCTCCTCCGCCTGATGTCTCTGCGGCATTTCAAACCGCCCCAAAAACACCTTTTGTTCTTCATCGGTCAATCTGCGGCATTTAACACGGCCGCCGCTCTCTGCATAACGGTAGTAACGCCCGTCTTTGGTCAAAAAGATTTTTGCTTCTTCAAAAATATAAGCAATTCTCTTTTCACAATCCATCAATAATCTCCCGAAAATAGATTGCCCAAAAAAAGAGCCTCTAAATCTTAGAGGCTCGTAAAGTGTCGGTTAAGAAGCAGCTGTCCGACAGACAGCAAAAACAAAAATTAGAAAAAGGCTTCTTAAACATTTCAAACTTTCCTGTTCATCAAAAACCGTCTTTAAATTAGACGGAATTTTGACAAGAGTCAAGCTGAATCTGAAAGTCAGGATTGCCGATTATACCTGGCGGCAAACTCTTCTTTTGCCCTGTCGTTAATCCGGCGGATACCGGCAGCCTGCAAAATTAGAGGCAGTTCATACCGGACAAACTCACTTTCGCCTTCATCTTCTGCCGCCAAAACAACCAGATTTCCTGTAACCGCCTGCAAAAAACGCCGTTTTGCCGTTCGCCGGATTTCTGCAACTTGTTCCGGTGTCAGCTCTTTGCTTTTATCCAGTTCGAGGCTTTTCAGCTCTTTGGCACAGGGTGTCTCCTCAAAACGGACTTTCGCTCTGTTTGCCGACTGAAACGCCGCCCAGTCGGACCGTTTTTCGCTCATATACTTTTCCGTCGCCAGAAAAGCCCTGTCCCGACCGGTTTTGACCTTAAAGGTTCTGGCCACAAACATGGCCCTTTCATACAAATTCATACTCGTCTTATTTTAAATTAATTTTTCTGACAGACACACAATAGGCCAACGCATCTTTATTCAGATAAGCGGCATTCCGCCGAAGAAAATCCGCCGAAAAGCGCCTGTTTTTCACCAAATCCGAACATTGTTTTCCCAGTGAACGGCGCTGAAGATAGGTTTCGACAAGCTGTTCCGAGCCTTTTCGAATCATATGTCGGCGCATATCCGGCACCAAATCCCAATAAGATGCAAAAAGCGCCATAACGGCGATATTGTCATCATCAATAATTGACTGCTGAATTTCTGCTCTGAAACAGACCCCGTCGGCAAAAGCTTCTTTCATCTGCTCAAGCGAACCTTCCTGATACAAAAGACGCTGACGCGGCAGCTCTTTCTTCAAACGGCCGATATCCGGCAACTGATAATTCTCGGCGTGCTTCTGACTGTCGCCAGGAAGCGCCTGCATTTTTCTTTTTCTCATAATAGTTAAAATTGATAATAAATGAACAGGTTTCCTTTTATCTCACTTTTCCGTCCGACGCAAGCAAAAAACAAGCCGCGCTTTACCCGCGGCTTGCCTTTTTTTTCCGATCTCAATAATAAATCATGGGCATAACCGGAACTCCCGCATATTGAGCCGTTCCCCCGCTGACAGACGGATAAGGCCATTTGCTGTTAATCGAAAAAGGATCATCGGAAGTTCGGCGTCCTCTGACCTCCCAATAGGTCTTGTCGCTTTCCTGATTGGAAGACATATAATGATCTTCAAACTTCGGACTGTAAGCAAATTTTTGCCCGTTATGTTCAATGGTTGGCGAAATAAGCTTTGAAGTCGCAATAACCCTCTCGAAATTATCATAGAAAGTCAGCAGTTGAGAAGCACTCGGCACAAACCATTTGCCTTTACCGAACCAGGAATTTTCATTAGCTTTCTTCATATGATCAGGCATCCCCCATGCAAATGCCGTTCCATAAACCTCTTCGAACGCCGGATAAGTCTGATTAATTTTGGCTCCGAACGCTAAAACCGCCTTGGTATTTTTCAGGCCGTCGGCATCACAGCTGTCAATACTTTCCTGCTTACAGTTTTGCAAACCGTCAATTTTCTTAAGCTGCGGTACAGAACTGAACACATCGCCTTCAAAAGGAGAATTTGTGGCTGTTCCGGTATAGGCAACCGCCAGTCTTGCCGTTTCGTCAATAACTATGCCTATCACATATTTATCCGGCAGATAAGCAGAACTAACGGTTTTATCCGAATAAAGCAAAGGAAGAGTTTTCGCGGTTTTACAGGTCTCATACTTGCCGCCGCAAACATCTCCGCCTAAACCGCTCAAACAATTGGAAGCATCCCAAATATACTGGTCATTGCAAATTTGCCCGCCGTCATAATTGATAACTCGCAAACTATTGGCGTCATAATAAATCTGTTCCTGAATCACCGCACCGGTGTCAAAATTATAAGCCCAGGCCTTTTCCTGTCCTTTAAACGTGGAAGACCAAACCACTCGCGCCACACTGCCGACGGCATACGAATATTTTCGCCGTGTCAGCCCGTCAAAACTGCTACCCAGCTTCCGCAATCCCGCGTCAACTGCATCTCGATTGGCATACAGGTTTTTCAATTCACCCAGTGCCGGTGTAAACCACACACTGTCAGGCAAACCGTACAAACCGGCAAAACTGGGTTTGTGCATATAATAAGTTCCGTCTGTTACTGTTTCATTTTTACTCTTCATATAAGTTTCCAAAGCCGTTGTATTTTCTGCTCCTGACATATCCGCTAACGCAGCTGCCTCTGTCGTATATGCTGCCAGCGGCGGATTATACGATTCATATTCGGCCAATCCGCTGCTTACTCGATGACAGAAAAAACATGTAAGATTGCCGGAAACAGCAACGGCTAATTTATTTGCTGTATCAAAAACAACCGCAATCGGCTTTTTATTTTCCTTTAACTCCGAACTAGTTGTCATATCTGAATAAAGAATATCCCCGGCTTTAACTTTAGCTTCACATTTTTCATATTTTCCACCGCAGGAATTGCCGGTTAAGACTTTGTCGCCGGTGCAGTTGGAGCTGTCATATT
>ENA-UOOA01000580-UOOA01000580.1-human-gut-metagenome-genome-assembly--contig:-P61old-NODE-580-length-71412-cov-15.477500_pt1 | contig 71412 bp, 78 predicted proteins | sample MGYA00242467_ERZ724014 | MGnify/ENA metagenome assembly ERZ724014 | reverse complement strand
CATAGTTTTATAATAAAATAAGTTTTGTGCACATAGTATGTGCATATATGGAACACAGGAAAAGCCGACCAAATCTATATATAGCTTTTCCAAAGTATTGATTCTACTCAAAGGATTTGGTCATTTTTTTATGGGGAGTATGTTCTTATGAACTATAAACTAATCAATATGCAAATATTCGGGGATGAAAGAGGAAAACTCGTCTCACTTGAAGGATGCAAAAATATTCCATTTGATATTAAGAGAGTTTATTACATTTTTGATACTCTTCCTAACCAAAATAGAGGCATGCATGCACACAAAAACATGGAACAAATCATTATTGCTATGGACGGTGCCTGCCAATTTATTCTTGATGACGGTAAAAACAAAGAATCAGTCTGGCTTAACAGACCTGATGTTGGATTGTATATTGGTAAAAATATGTGGCGAGAGATGAGACATTTTTCTTACGGCTGTAAGCTTATGGTTCTCGCCAGTGATTATTATGACGAAAAAGAGTACATCAGAGATTACGATGAATTTTTGAAAGAGGTCGCATTATGATTCACGAGTTGTCTGATGTGCAGAGCAGAAATATCGGAGATGGCACCAATATTTGGCAATATTGCGTGGTGTTGCCTAACGCTGTTATTGGAGACAACTGCAATATTTGTTCCCACTGTTTTATAGAAAATGACGTCAAAATAGGGAATAATGTGACCGTCAAATGCGGAGTGCAATTATGGGATGGTATAGAGATTGAAGACGATGTTTTTATCGGCCCTAATGTGACTTTCTGTAATGACAGATACCCAAAATCAGGGAACAAAAACTTTAAGTTGGAAAAAGTTATTGTTAAAAAGGGTGCCTCTATTGGTGCAAATGCAACAATTTTACCGGGTGTAACTATTGGAGAAAACTCACTTGTTGCTGCAGGTGCTGTGGTGACAAAAGATGTGGAAAATAATATTGTATACAAATAAGGAACTATTAAAATGAAAGCTGTTGTTACAGGGGCAAACGGATATATTGGTTCACATTTAGTAAAAGAACTCTTGAATAACAATTACGAAGTTATTGCTGCTGACTTAAAACACGATAGAATAGATAAAAGAGCAATAATTTATGATGGAGACATATATGATTTATCTAAAAATTTGTTTGAAGAATGGGGGAAACCTGATGTAATTATTCATCTTGCTTGTAAAGACGTACCTGTACACAATTCTTTATGGCATATTGAATCGATTTATAAAAATTTTCTATTTTTAAAAAAACTTATTGATTCAGGAATGCAACAAATCATTACAGTGGGTTCAATGCACGACATTGGTTATCATGAAGGTGCAATTGATGAGCACACAATTCCCAATCCACAAACTTTTTATGGTGTTTCAAAAGATACATTAAGACGAATTTTAGAAATCTATACAAAAGACAAAGATGTAACATATCAACATCTTCGTTTCTTCTATACATATGGAGATGACGAACAAAGTTCCGGTTCTATATTTTCTAAAATTTTACAAATGGAAAAAGAAGGTAAAACTACTTTTCCTTTTACCGATGGCAAAAATCAATTTGACTATATAAATATTAATGAATTAGCAAAACAAATAAGAATGGTTGCGCAACAAAAAGAAATTTCAGGAATAATCAATTGTTGTAGTGGAATACCTATTTCTATCAAGGAAAAAGTAGAAGAATTTATAAAAGAAAATAACTTAAAAATCAGGCCTGATTTCGGGAAATATCCATCAAGGCCATATGATTCACCTTGCGTGTATGGAGACAATAGTTTAATCAGAGAAATAATAGAAAGGTTAACAAATGAGAATTAGCATCATACAAGAGATAATTGATAAATTTCGAAAAAAAAAGACAAAAGGTTTTTGTAAAATTCAAAATACACTTATCAATGATTTTATAATTAAAGACTTAAAAAAGGTAGGATTTACAATAAATGATGAATCAAATATTATTGCATCCTCTAATGGTATAAAATTAAACATACTTTTTCAGCCTTTCGTTATATGGGAAGTTTTTACGAAAGGCGATTATTTGCTACAAGGAAAAGAAGAGAACTCTATATTGATTGACATAGGAATGAACATCGGTGCAGTTTCATTAATGTATGCAGCGAAAGAATGGGTTGAAAAAGTATATGCTTTTGAGCCCTTTAAGCCAACTTATGAAGAAGCACTAAGTAATATCAAATTAAACCCTGAATTAGAATCAAAGATAATAACATTCCCTTTCGGTTTAGGTAAAAATGATGAAGAAAAAGAATTCCTATACTGTAGCGATGCAGCTGGAGCAATGAGTACAACTTGTGATGTTTATTCTTCAAATCCAATTTTTGCTAAATATAAAGAAAAAGCTAAAAAAGAAGTTGTAAATATAAAAAATGCAGCATGCATAATAGAAGAAATAATCAGGATGGAAGGAAGGATGGAAGGAAAACGCATAATACTTAAATGTGATACAGAAGGATCAGAGTATGACATTATAGAATGTTTAGCAAAATCTAATTTGCTTAAAGAAATAGATATTATTTTCCTAGAATATCATTATAAAGGATGCGAAATATTAGAGAAGGAACTTAAAGATAATGGATTTATAATATTTTATTCAACAATTCCGGAGATGAAAGAAAATATCGGTTTTATAAAAGCTGTTAACATATATAAAAAAATTAGAAAAGAATGAGAGGCAAAATGAAATTTAAAATTGGACAACAGATCATTAAAAAAATAAGAATGAAAACAAAATTTATAGATGTAAATAATATAACACCAATATCCTTATCAAATAATAAGGATTATCCACAATTTTGTTTAAATGCAAGCTTTAATAATGAAATGTTTTTTAATTTTAGACAAAATTCATGCTATCAACAGATATTAGAACATATTACATATCCACTTGGCCTCAAATATCTAAATGAAATAAAAAAATTAAATCCTTCTTTACTAGACGAAAAGAATATACAAGAATTCAAAAAAAATGATAATATTGGATCACCTGTTCTTTTTGAGTACAACGATATAAATATTTCAGGAACAACACTAAGATATATACATGTATTAGCGCAAATTATCAAATTATTTGGAAGTTTAAATGCCCAAAATATCTGTGAAATTGGTGTAGGGTATGGCGGTCAATGTCGGATTCTTTCAAGTTATTTTAATATTAATTCGTATACTTTAGTTGACTTAAAGCCGGTATTACTTTTAGCTCAAAAATATTTGGATAATTATCCTTTAAAGACCTGTATTTCTTATAAAACAATGAATGAACTTCCGGTTGAAAAACAATATGATTTTGTTATCAGTAATTACGCATTTTCAGAGATATCAAGAGAGTTTCAAGAAATATATATGCATAAAATAATAAAAAATTCCAAAAGCGGCTTTATGATAATGAATCAGATTACAGATAAAAGCTACAACTCTTATACAAAAGATGAGCTGCTAGCACAAATTCCTAATAATCCAGAAATAATAGAAGAAGTTCCATTAACGCATCCTGATAATTATATTTTAGTCTGGGGCCAAACTTTAACAAGCCAGGAGTAAATTATGGAAAAAATAAAAATAGTTAAACTTCAAGGCGGAATGGGAAATCAGATGTTTCAATATGCATTTGGTAAAGGTCTTGAATCGAAATTTGGTTGCAAGGTCTTATTCGATAAAATTAATTATGATGAATTACAAAAAACTATCATAAACAATACCGGTAAGAATGCAGAAGGTATTTGTGTCCGAAAATATGAATTAGGAATATTCAACTTAAATATCGATTTTGCAACAGCTGAACAAATACAAGAATGCATTGGAGAAAAGCTGAATAAGGCCTGCTATTTACCAGGCTTTATCAGAAAAATATTTAATTTGTCTAAAAATAAGACAGTCTCAAATCGAATATTTGAAAAAAAATATGGAGAATATGATGAAGAAATTTTAAAGGATTATTCTCTTGCATACTATGATGGATATTTTCAAAATCCCAAATATTTTGAAGATATATCAGACAAAATAAAAAAAGAATTTACTTTACCAGAAATAAAAAATCACGACATTTACAATAAAAAGCTACTTGAAAAAATCACACAATTTGAAAACTCTGTGTTCATTCATGTAAGAAGAGATGATTATTTGAATATAAACTGTGAAATTGATTTGGACTATTATCAAAAAGCAGTAAAATACATTTTAAAACACATAGAAAATCCAAAGTTTTTTGTATTTTGTGCAGAAGATACAGACTATATAAAAAATCACTTTGATATAGGTTATGATTTCGAACTTGTTGGAGAAAACAACAAAACTCAAGATACTTATTATGAAAACATGAGGCTAATGATGGCATGTAAACACGCTATTATAGCTAATAGCAGTTATAGTTGGTGGGCGGCCTGGTTATCTGATTATGATAATAAGATTGTTATTGCACCAACACCGTGGTTGCCGGGAATAAGTAATGAAATTATTTGCAAAAACTGGATACAAATAAAAAGGGGTATTAGTAATGAATAAGGGTAAAATTTCTGTACTCATGCCCGTTTATAACACAAATCCTATTTTCCTTAAAGAATCTATTGACAGCATTCTTTCTCAAACATATCCAAATTTTGAACTGATTATAGTAAACGATGGTTCTTGCAATGATATTGATTCATCTATTAATAATTATAATGATCCAAGAATTCTGTATTACAAAAACGAACAAAATATGGGCCTTGCATACACCCGTAATAAATTATTGAAACTTGCAACAGGAAAATATATCGCATATCAAGATAGTGATGATATCGCCGTATGTAATAGATTAGAAATGCAATATGATTTTCTTGAAAAAAATCCTGACATTGATATTTGTGGTGGGTGGTTAGAAGAATTTCCTATTTCTAAAGTACGGCAATTGCCATTGACTGATACAGAAATAAAAGACTCTATGCTTTTTATAGGCGACGTCATAGCGAACCCGACTGTGATGATGCGTAAAAAATTTATAGATGTAAATCAAATCACATACCGAGAAGAAAAAATAGAAGATTATCAACTATGGTTAGATATTTTAGATAAAGCAACATTCGCCAACTTACCAGTAATTTTAACTAAATATCGAATTCATGAAAATCAATTAACAGCAAAGCACGATAAAAAATTACAAATTTATACAGATCTGGTAATGCAAGAAGCACAACAAAGAATCCTTGGGCAAAATCTCTCCTCTTTTTATAAATTGAAGCATCTCAAGTATGACAGAAAAAAAGTAAATATAATTGATATAAAAAATTTTTATAAAGATTTTGAAAAATTCATACAAACTATTGTTGTTCGTCACCCTTCTCTAAAAAATGAATGCAAAAAAGTTTATAAATATGCAATAAAACATCACTTTTGGAAAATTAGTGAAATGCCATTTCTTTTGAAATGTATATTCCTCTACATAAGGAGTTTCATATGCAAAAAATAATACCAATTTTTTTTAGCTTTGATAATAACTATGTAATACCTGCATCAGTTGCGTTTGCCTCTCTTTTAACAAATACAAATGATAATATTTTTTATAACATGTATGTACTTCATACAGATATTACAGCAGCAAATCAAGATATTTTGCAGAAACAAGTGGCGACATACGGAAATGGAAATCTTTTATTCGTAAATGTCTCTGAATATTTTAAAGACCAAACGTTTGATCAAAAACAATTTGCTCATATATCAGGTGGCTCAACTTTCACTATAGAAACATTATACAGATGCTTAGCCGTTAATATTCCCGAATTTAAAAACATTGATAAAATAATATATTCTGACGTTGATATCTGCGTAACAAAGGACATTTCAGCGTTATTTGACATCAATATAGAAAAAAGCTATCTGGCAGCATGTAAAACTCCAGAATTTTTGGATTTTCAAATAGACCATATTCCGCTCCAATACAGACAACACTATTTTGCAGGTGGACTATGGATATTAAATTTCAAAAAAATAAGAGAAGATAATTTAGATAAAAAAATATATGACATTGCTAAAAACCCGCCATTTTTTATGAAATATCCTGATCAAGATATTATGTGTCTTGCGTGTAAAGATAAGGTAACATATTTTTCTCATGATTACATAAGTGTACCGGACAGATTATCTTTATTAAAAAAGCTTAATTTTTGTGATAAATACTATCCGAATAATGAACTATATGATGCAGCATATAATCCCAAAATCATTCATTATGCAGGAATTAAACCCTGGAAACAGAACTGCGCCGGCAGTGAGTTATGGTTTTATTGGCTCAGCAAAACCCCTTTTGCAAAATACAAAGAAGAATTAACGCCAAAATGTAAAATTAGTTATAAATTATATCTATTTGGATTTATACCAATACCATTTATAAAAATTTTGGAAAATTTGCATAAAATTAAAATAAACCTTTTTAAAATCATACCTATTTTAAAAATAAAAAAGGAATTAAAATATGAATGAGGCAACATATTACGATAACATAATATCATTGGGCGGAAATTGCTCTGCTGCTTCCCAGCTAAAACAAAGAGGATTGCGCCTACAAGCAATGCCGTTTGATTATTTTTTTCTTAGAAATGAAGAAGATTTAAAAAAAGCTATTTTTGCTTTAAAAAATAACTTTGAAAACTGTTTTTTAAAAACGCATTTAAGAGAACTTAATGAAAACGAAAGAGGAACTTCTAACTTATACCAATATCAAGATATGGTAAGTGGCTACAACATTATTCACTTGTTTAAACGCCCGATTGATAATGATAAAGAATATAGAGAATGTAAAAAAATAATCGATCGTAGAATAAAACGATTTTTTGAAGCGTGTAAATTGAGTAAAAAAATTTGCTTCATTTTAAGCTTAGATTTCCATATTAAAGAAGACATAATTTTAGAGCTATACAATGTTCTATCACAAATAACTAACGGTGACGTAACACTTGTATTATTACTATTCAATGCGGATGAAAACAAAATTGACACATCTGCCAATATAACTATCATCAAAACAACAAGATCCTCCAATATATATGATTATGCAAAAACAAACTATGAATGGTCTTTTCTTGATTCATATAAACTTTGTTCAAGATTCAAATCGCAAAGATCAATCTTTACAATTAACAAAATCAAAAAAGGTTACCAGATTATTTTATTGAATTTCATAAATACAATCTTAAGATTCAATATCTATCTATTTGGACTTAGGTTAGATTTTTGTATCGGTAAATTAAGAGATTAAAAGGATATTAATATATGATTAAATTTTTGGATTTACACAAAATCAATGAACGTTTTCGTAATGAAATAGATGAAAGAATTACACAAGTTTTAGACTCCGGGTGGTATATACTTGGCGAGCAGGTGCGGGTTTTTGAAAAAAACTTTGCTAACTTTTGCGGAGTTAAGCACTGTATTGGCTGTGCTAACGGACTTGATGCGCTGAATTTAATCATAAAAGGTTTCGGCTTTACGGATGGTGATGAAATTATTGTACCCGCAAATACTTACATAGCTTCTATTTTAGCTATTTCACAAAATGGATGTAAACCAATACTTGTCGAACCAGATATTAACACATACAACATTAATCCAGATTTAATTGAACAGAAAATTACAGATAAAACAAAGGCTATTATGGTTGTGCATCTTTACGGACAGGCTGTTGAGATGGAGAAGATTTGGGATATAGCTAAAAGGTATAATTTAAAAATCATAGAAGATTCTGCACAGTCACATGGAGCAATATATAAAGGAAAAAGGGCTGGTAACTTAGGTGATGCTAGTGGATTTTCTTTTTATCCGGGAAAAAATCTTGGTTGCATGGGAGATGGTGGATGCGTTACAACTAGTGATGACGAGCTTGCTTATAGAATAAGGGCTATAGCAAATTACGGTTCTGATTACAAATATCATCATATTTTTAAAGGAACAAATTCCAGATTAGATGAAATACAAGCTGCTGTGCTGGATATAAAACTAAAACATTTAGATGAAGACAATGACAGAAGAAGAGAAATCGCAAAATTTTATAGAGAAAATATCAAAAACCCGAACATCATTTTGCCACAATTAAAGGAAGAGGAGAATCATGTTTGGCATATTTTTGCGGTCAGGATAAATGATAGAGATAGGCTCAAAAAATATTTGGAAGGTAATGGAATAGAAACTAATATACATTATCCAACAGCTCCTCACAAGCAAGAATGCTATAAAGAATGGCATCATTTATCTTTCCCTGTATCTGAAAAAATTCATAAAGAAATATTGTCATTACCAATAAGCCCTGTTTTAACAAATGAAGAAGTTACAAAAATTGTAAAGGTTATAAATGATTATGAGTAATCAATTACTGTCTGTATGCTGTCTATCATATAATCACGAACAATATATAGAAAAATGTATAAAAAGTATTTGGAATCAAAATTATGATAACATTGAAATTTTAGCGTTAGATGACGGTTCAAGCGATGGAAGTATCAATATACTAAATAGCCTAAAAGAAATCAGCCCTGTACCAATGAAGGTATTTTCACAAAAAAATACAGGCAATATAGGTGCAAATTTTAATTTTCTTTTTAAACAAGCAATGGGAGACTACATAGCTATCATTGCTTGTGATGATACATTTATTCCAAACACACTGAGTAAAAAGATGTTGGAAATGACTAATAATAAGAATTTGGCATTTATTTGTGATTCCAAAATAACTGTTATTGATGAAAATGATAATGTAATAAATAAATATCCATCATTTAAATTGGAAACTAAAGAGAATCTTAATATAAAAGAGTTATTAGAATTAGAATATACAGAGCTTGGTTCATACTATATGCAGGGTGCAATATACAGAAAGTCCATCATTGAACAAATACAAGGTTTTGATGAGGATATGATATGTGATGATATAATATTCAGAACCAAATACTCAAGATATTTGTTAGAAAATCCTGAATTTGATTTTAAAATTATAAAAGAACCAGGAGTATATTATAGAAGACATAGTTCAAATATCAGTAAAAATACAATACGACAAGTTAAAGGTATTATTGAGTATTTAGAAAGATACTGGTTTGATAGAAAACCTCCATTAAAATTATACGATTGGATTTTTTCAATTGATGATGTATCTAAAATCAACGAGATATTGTTTGTAAATAACTATATACCCAAAATATTAAAGCACATCAACGTTAATGACTTATTAGATGAAAATGGTATTTGCTATTATAAAATCGGAATACCGGGAATAATTATGTATAGCAAACACAGACAACCTAATGAAAAAATAAAAATCATCAAATTATTCGGCATAGAAATATTCAAGTCAGTAAAAAATCATAAATAACTATAGCATTGATTTCAAATACTGTCCTGTATAGGATTCTTTGCATTTTATGATTTCTTCTGGTGTTCCTTCAAAAATAACCTGACCGCCGCCGTTGCCGCCTTCGGGACCCAGATCTATTATATGATCTGCGATTTTTATCAAATCCATATTGTGTTCAATAATCAAAATTGTGTTACCGGCATCAGCCAGCTTGTTGATAATTTTAATAAGTTTATCCAGATCATACCAGTGCAGTCCGACGGAGGGTTCATCCAGAAGATACAGGGTTTTTCCTGTTGCTTTTTTATTGAGCTCCGAAGCAAGTTTTATTCTCTGGGCTTCTCCGCCTGAGAGAGTTGTGGCACTCTGGCCGAGTTTTATATAACCAAGACCTACATCATACAATGTTTTTAAGCGGCTTTTTATCTTAGGAATATTTTCAAAGAATACATAAGCCTCGGCAACAGTCATATTTAGGACATCGGCTATTGTTGCACCTTTATATTTTACTTCTAGAGTTTCTCTGTTGTAGCGCTGGCCTTTACAAACATCGCATTTTACATAAACATCCGACAAAAAGTTCATCTCAATTTTGAGCAAACCGTCACCTTTACAGGCCTCACACCTTCCGCCTTTTACATTGAAGCTGAACCTGCCAGGTTTGTAGCCTCTTACTTTTGCTTCATTTGTCATAGCATACAAGTCTCTGATGTGAGTAAAGACATCAGTATAAGTTGCAGGGTTGGAACGGGGTGTTCTACCTATTGGTGATTGGTCAATATCAATAATTTTGTCAATATGTTCAAATCCTAAAATTTCATCAACACCTATTGGTTTAGGTTTATTGCCTCTAAGTTTATGAATTGCATATTCGTGAATCAAATCCTGCATTAATGTAGATTTTCCGGAGCCGGATACACCGGTCAAGGCAACGATTTTTCCTAAAGGAATATCAACATCGATATTTTTAAGGTTGTTAAGATGAGCATTTTTTACTCTTAAAAATTCGCCATTGCCATCACGTCTTTTAGATGGAACCGGAATTTTTTTAGCACCGCTCAAATATTGACCGGTGATGGAATCTTTGACCTGTTTGATTTCATCCAGTGTACCTTTTGCAACAACTTTACCTCCGTGAACACCGGCTCTTGGGCCGATATCAACAATGTAATCCGCATTTTTCATTGTATCTTCGTCGTGTTCAACAACAATAAGGGTATTGCCAAGGTTACGCAAACGCAAAAGTGTTTTAATCAACATATCATTGTCTCGCTGGTGAAGCCCTATTGAAGGCTCATCAAGAACATATAATACACCGGAAAGACCGCTGCCTATTTGCGTTGCAAGCCTAATACGCTGCGCCTCTCCTCCGGAAAGAGTCAAAGATAGCCTGCTTAAATTAAGATACCCAAGCCCAACATCCAGTAAAAATTTTAAACGGGCACGGACTTCTTCCAGTACCTGTTTTGCTATTTTCATTTGAAAATCATTGAGCTCAAGAAACAGGTCAGAAAAGAATTTAAAACTTTCTGTTATAGGCATGTTTGTAACTTCAAAAATATTTTTGCCTCCTACGGTAACAGCAAGAGCAAAAGGAGTGAGCCTTGCACCGTGACAATCCTTGCAGGGGGTCATTTTCATATATTTTTGAATTTCTTCTCTCCAGTATTCACCGCCTGCTTCGTTATATCTTTTTTCAAGAAAAGGAATAACACCCGAGAATTTCATCTTTTGAGTAGTGTAGCGATGTGTACCAAACTGTTTTACGCGGAAGTTTACAACCTCTTTTCCACCGTATAAAATCAAATCCTGTTCTTCTTTTTTTAGTTCTTCAAAAGGTTTTTCCAGGTCTATACCGTAATGATCTGATACTGATTGCAAGATATCCGTGTAATAAGACGTAGTAGTTTTACTCCATGGATAAATTGCCCCTTGTTTGATAGACTTTTTTCTATCCGGTACAACAAGATCGGGATCAATAACAAAGTCATACCCGAGACCCGAACATGTAGGACAGGCACCATATGGATTGTTAAAACTAAATGTACGAGGAGCTAGCTCTTCAAAGCTCAAACCGCATTTAGGGCAAGCAAGTTTTTCAGAAAAAATTAATTCTTTATCACCTATTACATCAACTGTCATCAAGCCGTTAGCTTTTTTTAGCGCAATTTGAGCACTATCAGCAAGTCTTGATTTTGCAGAATCTTTAATAACAATTCTGTCCACAACAACGTCAATGTCGTGTTTTTTGTTTTTTTCAAGCTTTATATCTTCAATGTCTGTATCATCAAGATTGTATAGCTCTCCATCTATTTTTAAGCGGATGAATCCTTCCTGTTTTAAATCATTAATAAGAGATGCAAATTCGCCTTTTTTTCCTCTGGCAACAGGGGCAATAACCTGGATTTTTGTGCCTTCCTCCAGCTGCATAATTTTATCAACAATTTCATCAATGGATTGCGGTTTTATTACATCGCCGCACTTTGGACAATGCGGTGTGCCTATACGAGCGTATAAAAGACGCAGGTAATCATAAATTTCCGTTACGGTCCCGACAGTAGAACGCGGGTTGTTAGAGGTGGATTTTTGGTCAATCGAAATAGCCGGAGAAAGTCCGTCTATACTTTCTACATCAGGTTTATCCATCTGGCCGAGAAATTGACGTGCATAAGTAGACAAGCTCTCTACATAGCGTCTTTGTCCTTCTGCAAAAATTGTGTCAAAAGCCAACGAGCTTTTACCCGAGCCGGATACTCCCGTAAAAACAATCAATTCATTTTTTGGCAGTTCTAAATCTACATTTCTTAAGTTATGCTGATTTGCACCTTTAATAACAATTTTATCATTCATAATTTTATCTCTATTTAACCCTGAAAATATTATTCCACAAGACGGTTTGTTATTCAATTTATGTTTCTTGTATAATATAAACACCCATAAACACTCATATAAAGTGAAAGGTTTTTATGTTTGAACACATACACGCATTTTTAGGATATTTTTCAAAGCTATTTGTAACACTGGACGGGATAGGCTTGGCGCCTGTATTTATTGCATTAACAGCAAATTCCAAAGAAAAATGGCGCAATATAATGATGAACAAAGCTATTGTTATAGCATTTTTTATTCTTTTGTTCTTTGCATATACAGGTTCAGTCGTACTTGATTTGCTTGGTATAAGCCTTACTGCGTTAAAGATTGCAGGCGGTATTTTGTTATTGATTATGGCAATTGACCTTGTTCTTGGCAATCCTGAACCGGCAATGAATAACGAAAATAAAGAAGAACGCAAAGAGTCAATGAAAAGAACAGATATATCTGTTTTTCCTCTCGCAATACCTCTTTTATCAGGACCTGCAACAATTACTATGCTTACAATATGCATGAAAAACTCTCAAGGCGATGTACTTGACCGTTCTTTAATTATTGCGGCATTATTTTTCAACCTTGTAGTGTGCTGGCTGATTTTAAAATTCTCTTCAAAAGTCAGTAAAATTTTAGGCAAAACAGGTGTGAGTGTTATAAACAGAATTGTCGGAATCTTACTTGCAGCAATGTCTTGTGAATTCCTTATGAACGGTTTAGTTGAGATTATTAAAAGTGCCAGGTAATTAAAATGGAACAAAAAGAATTAATAGAAAAAATTAATACATTAAAAAAAGAAAAAAATGCAATAATACTCGCCCATACGTACCAGAATGTAGAAATTGACGAAGTAGCTGATTTTACAGGCGATTCATTGTATCTAAGCCAGCAGGCGGCTAAAACCGATGCAGATATTATTATTTTTGCCGGAGTGTATTTTATGGCAGAAACAGCAAAAATCCTCTCGCCTGACAAAAAAGTCTTACTCCCAAATATGAATTCAGGCTGTCTTATGGCTGATATGATTAATTTACAGCAATTAAGAGAATTTAAAGCTAAAAATCCAGATATTCCTGTTGTGTGCTATGTAAATTCCACTGCAGAAGTAAAATCAGAATGCGACATATGCTGCACAAGTGCAAATGCTGTCAATGTAGTACGTTCTTTAGGGGTCAAGGAAGTTTTGTTTGCTCCTGATACATATCTTGGAACTCACGTTGCAGCGATGCTGCCGGATGTTAATGTTATCACATATCCGGGTTATTGTCCTACACACTTAAGAATTAAACCTGAGGACATAATTGAAAAGAAAAAAGTATATCCGCAGGCAATGGTGCTGGCTCATCCCGAATGCCACAGAGAGGTCACAAAACTTGCAGATTTTGTGGGATCAACAACAGCTATTATAAATGAAGCAAAAAAATCTGATAAAAAAGAGTTTATTATCGTAACAGAGCAGGGTGTAGTAGACAGACTCAAACGTGATTGCCCTGAAAAAGAGTTTATTCTCGTAAGCAAAAAGGCAATTTGTCCCAACATGAAATGGAACACACTTGAAGATATTCTTCATGTTCTGGAAACAGAAGAAAATGAAATTAATGTTGATGCTCAAATAGCTAAAAAAGCTGTCAGCACAATTGACCGTATGATAAAAATCAACGGTTAATTAAGAAATAAGTAGTTAAATACTTATTTCTTCTAACAGAACAACCGCATCAACAGCAAGGCATTTACCTTCACCAATTGGCCCCATCCATTCCATGGATTTTGCTTTGACTGATACCTGATTTAGCTCAAGATTTAAAACATCAGCAAGATTCTTTTGAATAGCTTTTATAAAAGGCCCCAATCTCGGCTGCTGGGTTTTAATTGTTGCATCAATATTGTTGATTTTATAACCTTCTTTTAATACAAGATACATTGCTTGAGCAAGCAGCTCTGTACTATCACAACCACAATATTGAGGGTCTGTATCAGGAAAGTGCTGACCTATATCACCAAGAGCAAGTGCTCCGAACAAAGCATCAATAATCGCATGGCACAATGCATCGGCATCAGAGTGTCCTAAAAGTCCCTTGTTATGGTCAATTTTCACCCCTCCGAGTATCAAATCTCTTTCTTCCGCAAACTGGTGTAAGTCAAATCCTTGTCCTATTCTAAATTGCATATTTTTCCCCTATAAACTTTGCAACAGCACAGGCAACTCCATCGTTGTCCACTGTTTCCGTCACATAATCCGCTATTTTCTTTAAATCTTCTGTTGCATTGCCCATTGCAACCTTTACGCCTGCTGCAAGAAGCATTTCTATATCATTATCCTGATCACCACAGGCCATTATTTCCTCTTTATTGATACCCCATTTTTCAGCAAGGAAGCGCACTGCATTTCCTTTTGTGGCAGAAGGGCTGGAAAACTCACAGAATCTTGGCGTTGAACGTATAACATAAAGCTTTCCTTCATATTTTTTTGCCAGTTCTTTTTGCAAATCCTCTATCAAAGTTGTATTATCATCAATTGCAAGAATCTTATTAACGCCGGTTAAGTCAATATTATCACAATTTCCAACAACTTTATAAGATATGTTTCTTGCATCCACATACTGGCGAATAAGCTCGTGGTCTTCTTCCACCATTAAAACATCGTTGATATAAAGGTTAAAAAATAATTTTCGTTTTTTGAGCTCATTGATTACATCACGTGCAAGCTCAACGTCCATGGTGTCTTCGAGAAGAGTTGTATCATTATTATTAAAATCCTTAACAAGTCCGCCCTGATAGCAAATAACCGGTGTTGTAAGCCCCAGCTCCTGAGCAATGCACTTTGTTGCAGCATACATTCTACCTGTGCAAAGAACAACTTTTATGCCGTCATCAGAAAGTCTTTGCAGGGTATTTTTTACCCTGTCTGAAGCCGTATAATCTTTTTTGAATATCGTTCCATCAATATCAAGAACGAGCATTTTAATTTTTGACATCCGGTTAAATGCTTTCTAATCCTAATCTTGCTAAAGCACAAATTGTCTTTGCGTCATTAATTGTACCATTTTTTACAAGATTGTGCACATCGCTTAACGGAAGTTCAAAATAGTCCAAAATTTCACCCTCATCAGGGTCAGGCTTGTCAAAAGCCAGACCTGTTGCCTTAAAAAGATAGAGCTTTTCGTCGCAAATTCCGAAGGTTGTAAAGATATAACCCAAAGACTCCCAATTTTTAGCAATATACCCTGTTTCTTCTCTCAATTCTCTTTGAGCTGCAAGAAGAGGGTCTTCTCCCTTTTCCAAACGTCCTGCAGGAAGCTCTGTCTGTACGGATTTTACTGCATATCTGTATTGTTTTACAAGCAGGATATTACCGTCATCTTTTAAAGCAAGTATCACAACACCGCCCGGATGATGAATAATTTCTCTGTTTCTTTTGAGTCCGTCAGACAAAACAATTTCATCACTCGTAATATCAAAAATCCGCCCTTTATAGACGGTTTTTGATGATAAGGTTTTTTCTGTGAATTTATCCATAAAATAAGATTATCGCATATATAAGCAGACGACAAGTACCTGTTTTTTTATTATTGTTTACTAACGAAAATAACTCTTTAAGTTGTTGCAAATTGTAAAACATTAATTAACTAACTAACAAATTTTTGTCATTATAAGCTTTAAACCAATATCACAATACTAGAAGGAAATAATAAAATGAGTTACGACTATTCACAAAACAGAGTTCACATTAGCAACCGCCCTATAGAATCAGTTAGAATACAAAATAGCAGTGTAGGACAAAGGCAGGCTGAAAAAATGATCCCTGATTTAAACCCGGGTGACATTTTATCATTAAGCGATACAACTCATAGAAGTTATTTTCGTGACGGCTTATACATAGTAAGCGAAAAGGATAAAGTTAACAAAGGTGTCACACTTACAGGCCTCAATGAATTTGGTGTAAAAAAGAATAATACACTGGCAACTGCAGACTCTGTAGACGGAGAAATGAGATTGCTCGGTCATTTGGACATAAAAGCTTAAATATTTTGAATCTTTCTCCATTGAGTTTTAAGGCAAGAGATTCTTTAACAAATGATGAAATTCGCTCATCTCATCTTGAGTCAACAGAACAAACAATTAAGTTTTTATACAGCAAATACGGTCTTGAAGTTTTTGAAAATCAAAGAATGTAATTTCTCGCATACGTTAAAAAGATTGATTATATGTAGTTTCCAATGCATTTTCCAGGTCAGATTCAACCAGATTGCTGCTATATGCTATATCAACATTATTTTCCTTTAAAAATTTCAAAAATTTCAATATAGCAGGGTAATAACCTGATTCAATTTTGTAAGAAGAATCAACTGCTGTAATATCAAATTTTACAAAAGAAAATTTTGAATATACAGCAGAAACATTAACCTTTCTTATATCATGCAAATTTATGCAATTTGTATTGCCGTTTTTATACTCAAGAATAAAATTATCATGATTCAAAACTAAAGATTCAGGCAAATTTTTATCTTCAGCAAGCTTTCCTATATAAAACAAGACTGCCAAAAACAACAGCATTATTAAATAAATTGCAGTAAGTCCCGACTTTATTGCAAACAATGCACCAACCTTAAAGTAAGAAATCAAATCCATTGACAAAAAAATTAAGCCGATTGCACCCAAAGTAACAACTAAAATCAATGTTGTTTTCGGGTTTGTCAATAGGATTTTTTCTTCTTTATACTGCATATATATATTATACTCTTTGTTCTCTTTTTACGGTTGAGCGAAGGTGTAATTCCATCAACTGCTCTTCTGACGCATATGTCGGAGCGTCTGTCATAAGACATTTAGCAGCAGAGTTTTTCGGGAATGCAATAACCTCTCTGATAGAAGTGTTGTGTGTCAATAATGCAACCAATCTGTCCAAACCGATTGCAAGACCGGCATGCGGAGGTGTTCCGTATTGGAAAGCCTGAAGCATAAATCCGAATTTTTGCTGAACTTCTTCTTCTGTCAAGCCGAGCGCTTCAAACACTTTTCTTTGTACATCTGTAGAGTGGATTCTGACAGAACCGCCACCAAGCTCTGTTCCGTTATAAACAATGTCATAAGCAATTGAGCGGACATTCATAGGTTCTGTTTTCATCTTATCAACATCTTCAAGGTTAGGAGATGTGAACGGATGGTGCATAGCCATTACTCTGTCAAATTCTTTGCTGTATTCAAACATCGGGAAGTCAACAACCCACAAAAGCGCGTGTTTATTTTCGTCAATAAGTCCGAGTTTTTCGCCGAAGAACAATCTGAATCTGCCCATAACGTCATATGTTGTTTTCTTGTCATCAGCGACAAAGAACACGATGTCACCGGGTTTTGCATCAGCTTTAACCTTCAATGCTTCAATTTGTTCTTCTGTTAAGAATTTCAAGATCGGTGATTTTACTGTGCCGTCTTCCATATATGTAATCCACGCAATACCTTTTGCACCGAAAGAAATAGCCAGTGAACGGATATCGTCCATTTCTTTTCTTGAGTATCCTGCAATGCCGGGGATTTTAATAGCTTTTGCAATACCACCTTTTTTCAAGGTTTCTTTAACAGGCTCAAATGTTGATTCCATCATAATGTCAGAGATATCAAACAACTCTAAGCCAAAACGTGCGTCAGGTTTGTCAGAACCGAATCTGTCCATTGCTTCTTGCCAGCTGATTCTTGTGAAAGGAGGTTTGATATCTACCCCTGCTGCCTTAAATGCTTCTACAATCAAGCCTTCTGTCAGCTCGATAACATCGTCTTGAGTAGCAAAAGACATTTCCATATCCACCTGTGTAAACTCGGGCTGTCTGTCAGCTCTCAAGTCTTCGTCACGGAAGCATTTTGCAATTTGATAATATTTTTCAATACCGCCAACCATCAACAACTGCTTAAAGATTTGTGGTGATTGAGGAAGAGCATAGAATTTACCTTCCTGAACACGGCTCGGTACGAGGTAGTCTCTTGCACCTTCGGGAGTTGTATTAATAAGGATAGGTGTTTCAACTTCCATAAACTGTGCGTTGTTAAGATAACTTCTGATAGCAGTAACAATATCATGTCTCAATTTGAGGTTTGAAGTCATTTGAGGACGGCGGATGTCAAGATATCTGTATTTTAAGCGCAAGTCTTCTTTTGTTTCATCAGAAGAAAGATCAAACGGAAGCAGCTTAGCTTCTGAAAAGATTTTAACTTCCTCAGGATACATTTCGATTTCACCGGTTTTTAATTCTGCGTTATAAGTTTCTGGCGGTCTTTTTGAGATTTTGCCTTTAACCTGAATAACATATTCGTCTTTTAATTTTGAAAACACTGCGTGAACATCAGGATTGATTTGAGGGTCTGCAACGACTTGAAAAAATCCTGTTTTATCTCTCAATTCAATAAAGATAATACCGCCGAGGTCACGTACAGCTGAAACCCAGCCTGATAAAGTTACTTCTTTATCAATATCTTGTATTGTCAAATCTTCGTTATAGTGTGATTTCATGTGCGAAAATGTTTTCATTTTATAATTCCCTATCCTTTAATATTAAATGTTTTATTAGTGTTTCGTACAACAAATTTATAACAAACAAAGCACAGAATCAATTTTATATTCTCTCAAGGTATTGAAGCCTTATAAAAAAAATCAATTTTATGGTAAAATGCGAGTAAAACATTATGGGAAACAAAATGATAAAATACGCTGTTAATTTAATTAAGAATACTTTTCACCCTTTACAAATTGCCGAATCTGCTCATGTTGAGCACGGCCAGCTTGTTCTTGTAAGAACAGAAAAAGGCGAAGAAGTTGCAAAGGTTTTTGTTGTAAACCCTCTTATTGCAAAAGCATGGGAATCAAAAATGCCGGAATCCATTCCGCTTATAAGAGTGCTGGGACAAAAGGATTTAGAAACCCTTGAAGAATTAAAAATAGCTGAAGCAGAAGCTTTTAAAACCTGCAAAGAGCTCGTAGCTCAACACAATCTGCACATGAATCTTGTACAGACAAAATACACTTTTGACAGACGTAAAATTACATTTTATTACACAGCACCCGAGCGTGTTGATTTTAGAGGGCTTCTAAAAGACCTTACCCAGGTTTTTAAACGGGTAAGAATTGACCTTAGACATATTGGAGTAAGAGACGAGACCTCATTGCTTGAAGGCAACGGACTGTGCGGCAGACCATTTTGCTGCTGTACGTTTTTGAGAAAATTTGACTCAATCAATATTAAGCTTGCAAAAGATCAGGGAATGCCTATTACTCCCGGCAAAATCTCCGGTACCTGCGGAAGACTTTTGTGCTGCCTTAACTATGAATACAAAAACTACATTGACGCAGCTAAAGACATGCCTCCAATCGGTTCCGGCGTTATGACTCCGGACGGCCTTGGCAGAGTTTGCTCACTTCATTTCTTAAGCAATGAAATTGCAGTTAAAACAGAAGACGGCAAAATTAAAAACTTTAAAAAAGAAGAAATTGAAATGGTTGACGGTGATGTAAATATTGAAATAGACATTCAAGATACTACTGTTTATCAAGAACAGTCTGATTACAATGTTGATATAAAACAGCTTGAAGACGACAGAAACAGCTCAACAGGCAATGTATAGCGGATTTTTGATATAACTGAATAAATAATTAAAAACGGGGAATTATAGAATTATGAAATCAACGAGAATGCAATACTGCATCAAAGCAGTGCCCAGTGACGATACTTTTCAGATGGAATCTCTTTTAAATGAGATGTCTTCTCTTGGCTGGGAGCTTTATACAATGCATGAAGTTGAAGCAGATGAAGGTTATAACTATAATTGCATTTTTGTAAAAGAGTGTGATACAGCTCAGGAGAACGAAGATGAAGACGAAAGCATTTTCGGCTATCAATCACAGATGCAAAAAATGATCCAGTCTCAAAACGAACCATACGAGCTATGTGTAGAAATACAGAGAAAAATTAAAGACAAAAGAAAAAAAATAAACAGCATAAAATCACTCATTGATGAAACAAATGAAACTCAAAGACAAGAGCTCAACAATGAAATGTACAAATCAATTGAAGAGCTAAAAGAGTTGAAAAAACAACTTCAAGATACAATTTCGCCGGAGATTATGCTGGACAAAATCGGCGAAGACAAAATAAAAATTAAATTGAGTGAAGAAAATATAGAGCTTGTTAACCCGGATATGGATGCAAATCTTGTGGCACAAACAGTAAAGGTAAGACAAACTCTTGTTGAACAGCTCGGTTATATAATACCCAAAATCAGATTTGAAAATGACGAAACTTTGCAAGCCAACGAGTTTGAAATTGATGTAAGAGGTGTTTGTGCAGCAAAAGGCGTTGTCTTTAACGGATACTATATGTTCTTTAAAGACGACCTCAACCTTGATAAGCCTGCAAAAGACATGATTAAAGACAAAGACCCTATTACAGGAAAAACCGTATACTGGGTGCCTGTTGAAAAAACAAAAGACTTCTGGGCGCAGGGCTATGACTCATCTCAGGTTATTGCCCGTATTTTGGAATATGTTTGTATAAAAAATGTTGATGAGATATTTGATTACAACGATATAAACAATTACATTGAAATAGTAAGTGAAGATAATCTTTACTTGATAGAAAATATAGTACCTGATTTTGTTTCAATTGCAGAATTGAAATATATTTTAACAAGCCTTATAAAAGAACGTGTTTCTATAAAAGATATTGTTTATATATTTGAAAAAATTAACGACTTTGCAGATGAAGAAACAAAAGAAGATCTCTTAAGCAGAGTAAGACATTCGCTTTCGCGCCAGATATCAAAAAGTATTGCTAACGAAAACAATCTTATACAGGCGTTTGAACTGTCAGAAGAGTCTTTAAAATACCTGAGCGCAAAAGTTGCAGGCAAAGGTACTGTCATCAGGATAGACAATACAAAAATTCAAACAATCGTAAACAACATTTATAAAGTAATTGATAAACATAATATTAATGCAGATGAGATTGTTGTAATTGTGCCAATGGAAATACGACAGGTAACAAGTGTTGTGTTATCGCAGCTTATGCCAAGTGTAAAGGTAGTTGCAAAAGAAGAAATTGCAAATGGATACACAACAGAGATTTACGACAGGGTTTAATTCATTTCGCAAATATATAAATTTATTGCAGATGCATATGCTGACCAGAAAAGATACGGTATCAGCAGAATCGACGCGTAAAAAGATATTGGATAATAAACAATTATCATTGCAATTATGCAGAAAAACAACAAAACACTTATTGCAAAAGCCGCGCATATCTTTTGCTTTTTAAAAAACACAGGCATCCATGACACATTCAAAATCATCTGTAAGGAAAAGAGAATATACGCAACCGGTTTTAGCGGATGAAAAGGAGCCTTTATCAAAAAAACTAATGAAATAAACAAAAGAATATAAATAATTGTCCACACCGGAGCAAAGAGCCATGCCGGAGGTTGAAACGGCGGTTTGTTCAAATTTTTATAAAATTTTGTATCAGCAGGCTTTTTCATATCAAAAGTTTAAACAAATTTTTAGCACATTTTATCCCGCATGCGGGCAGTGTTAATAAAACAAAAATTTGTGCTAAATTTAATGTATGAATAAAAAAATAATTTATGTAATAACTCTTTTGTTGTTTATGGCACTGCTAATATCCGGCTGCCTGAAAAAAGATATCCCCCAAAAAGATACCGCTCAATGTAATACAGAATCTTTTACCCAGCAAATATATGAGCCGTATCCTATCCAGACAAAAACAATTAACGGTACAGACTACCTTATGTCGCGCAGTCCTGCAGGAAAATACGGGGGGACACTCGTAACAAGTACAATAGGAGAAGGCCCAAAAACTTTTAACAGCTGGAATTCAATGGACGCTACATCCTCACAGGCTGCTGATATCATGTTTGATGCTCTTGTATCAACTGACCCTTATACCGGTGAAGTTTACCCTAAAATGGCAAAAAGTATAAAAGTGCTGCCTGATAATAAAACTTATATTATAGAGCTCAGGCACGGACTGAAATGGTCAGATGGAAAACCTATCACATCAGATGACGTGTACTTTACCTGGAACACAATTATCTTTGGAGGCTTTGGCAACACAAGCACACGAGACGCAATGTATATTGGCGATGCATTGCCCAAAATAAAAAAACTCGATAAATATACAGTAAAATTTACTACGCCAAAACCGTTTTCACCTTTTTTAAGACAGTTAGGAGTGCCAATTGCCCCCAAACATATTCTTGAACCTGTTACAAAACAGGGCAAAAGAGCATTTGCCTCATTCTGGAGCTCTAATACAAAACCATCGGATTTTGTAACCAGCGGAGCATTTAAACTCAAGGAATATGTTCCTGCGCAAAGACTGGTTTACGAAAGAAATCCAAACTACTATATGATTGATGAAAAAGGCCAAAAGCTGCCTTATTTAGACAAATATATTATTTTGATAGTAGGTGATTTAAACAACGAACTGTTAAAGTTCAAATCAGGAGAGTTGGATACAGTCGGCCTTAGGGGCACGAATGTATCACTGTTTAAAGAAAAAGAGAAATTTTCAGATTATAAAATTTACAACCTCGGGCCAGACACAGGTACAATGTACTTTGCGTTTAATCTCAACAACCGCAAAAACGACAAAGGCAAGTTTTATGTAAACACTATTAAACAAAAATGGTTTAATGATATAAATTTTAGACATGCTGTAGACTATGCTCTTGATAGAGAAAACATGGTGTTTAATATAGCAAGCGGTGTTGCAGCACCATTGTTCACACCGGAGCCATTATCATCTATTTACCTTAATGAACAGGTTGCAAAAGGTCACCCGCAGGATATTAATAAAGCAAAAGAGCTTTTGAAAAAATCCGGCTTTACCTGGAAAAAAGGAAAACTATACGATAAAGACGGAAACAAAGTAGAATTTGACCTTTACACCAATGCAGGAAACACTGAAAGAGAATCTATCGGTGTTATGGTAAAACAAGACCTGGAAGAGCTAGGCATGACTGTTAACTTTAAGCCGATTGAATTCAACACACTAGTGAGCAAACTTGTAAATACAAATGATTTTGATGCTGTAATTATGGGCTTTACAGGCAGCCCGCTCGAGCCTTACGGCGGCAAAAACGTTTGGTACTCTAACGGAACATTGCATGTGTTCAATATGAGAAAAACACCAGAAGAAAACAAAAAGCTCTTTGACTGGGAAAAACAGTTGAATTCACTTTTTGACAGAGCTTCTCTAGAGCTTGATTTTGACAAAAGAAAGGCTCTTTATGAGCAATACCAGCAGCTTATATATGATGAAAAGCCAATAATCTATCTATATTCACCGATAAGAATCTCTGCTATAAGAAATAAATTTGGAAATATTTATCCAACACCGCTAGGCGGAGTTGTGCATAACATTGAAGAAGTTTATATAAAATAATTAGCCTTCTACGTTAAAACCGGCAGCTTTGCTCATGTTTTTTCTTATTGTAACTGTTGACTGTTCAAGAATTTTTTGCTCATCAGCAGTCAGTGTTTCGCCGTTGAAGTATTTATTTACAACTCTGTTTATATCTTTATCGCCGGCATTCATTCCTGTAACAGCTTTAAACATAGCAGTTTCACCGGCATTTTTGATAATTCCATCTTTTGCTCCGTCTACTTCATCAGCATTCTCGTTGAAAAATGCAAATTCTTCTTTACTTATTATGCCGTCTGCATTCATATCAAGATTTTTTGCAAACAGATTTGCAGTACGTTGCGCAATAGTTGCCATTTGATCTTTTTCAGAATCCGAAATTACGCCGCCTTGCTCTGCAAAAAATGCTTGTGTCAATTCATTAGTTTTGCTAGTACCGTTGTGTTCAACCTGTTCAAATTCTTCAACAGTAACTGTTCCATCTTTGTTTATATCATAGTAATCAGACAAAAGTTTCTCTGAATAATCAAGATAAGCTGTCTGCTTTTGTTTATCTGTTTTTGTGTTTTCGCCAAAAATCGATACCTTTGATTCTGCAAGTTTATTTAAATCATCAAAAGTTTTTATATCGCTGTTTTTAATTCGTTCAGCTGCGGCTGAGGCCGGTTGATTATCTGTATTAAACAGTTTGATTTCCTGTCCGGCTTTAATAAAATTTGCATTTTTTATGTTGTTATAGCCAGCAACTTCTTTTACTTTTTTCGCAATTTCTGCTGAATTAGTAAGACCAAATTGGCGTTTACAAATGTTCCAAAGGTTGTCACCTGATTTGATTGTGTAACTGCTCATAATTTACTCTCTCTTAATTAAGTTATATACTCTGTATATATAAAAACATTTTGTTAAAAAAAATTGCCTAAAAATTTGTTAATTTCTGTTAATTGTAAAAAAAATGTTATATAATCGGGAAAATAATCGTTATTAGAAGGAGTTTAGTGTAATGAAAGTATTAATTACAGATAAAATTAATGAAACTGCAAAAAATATTGTTGATGAAGCAGCACTGGGTGTAATCCTTCCAACAATGCAGGAAGATGAGTTATGCAAGGTTATTGGCGAATACGATGCCCTGATGGTAAGAAGCCAGACAAAAGTAACAAGAAAAGTTATAGAAGCAGGCAAAAATCTTAAAATTATAGGCAGAGCAGGTGTTGGTGTAGATAACATAGACCTTGAAGCAGCTACACAAAACGGGATTATCGTAGTAAATTCACCTGACGGAAACACAAACGCAGCTGCCGAACACACTGTAGCATTGATGCTCGCCATGTCAAGAAACATTGCTAAAGCAGCAGCTTCAACAAAGCAGGGTCTGTGGGAACGTTCAAAATTTACAGGCCATGAAGTGTATGGAAAAACTCTTGGCGTAATAGGATTCGGCAAAATTGGTCATCACGTTGCAGAAGCAGCAAAAGCTATGGGTATGAAAATTCTGGTTTGTGACCCCTACACAACAAAAGAAGTTGTAGAAAAATTTGGTGCAAAATATGTGGAATCCTTAGACGAACTCTGGCCGCAATGCGATTATATAACAGTGCACGTACCAAAAACCAAAGAAACACTGCATATGATTAACAAAGAAACAATATCAAAAATGAAAAAAGGTGTACGTCTTATAAACTGTGCAAGAGGCGGTATTATTGATGAACAGGCTCTTGCTGAAGCTTTGGAGTCAGGTCATGTTGCACAGGCCGCGGTTGACGTGTTTGAAACAGAACCTGAAATTAAAGATTCACCTCTTGTCAAAACCACCGGTGACATTCTTTTGACACCGCATCTCGGAGCAAGCACAGAAGAAGCTCAATTAAAAGTTGCAGAAGATGTAGCAGAACAAATAAGAGATGTATTAAAAGGCGGCTCTGCTCGTTCAGCAGTTAACATACCGTCATTAAAACCCGAGAAACTTGAGCCGGTTAAAGACTATATGCAGCTTGCTGAAAATATCGGAGAACTTGCTATGCAAATTTCTACAGGAAACCTGAAGGGAATTTACATAACAGTAAAAGGAACACTTGCAGATTTGGATGTTGCACCTCTTGAAACGGCTGTTGTTAAAGGTATTTTGGGATCTTTTCTCACGGATGTAAACTATGTAAATGCACCGGTCATAGCAAAGAGCAAGGGGCTTGATGTTACAACAACAAAATCAAATACTTCAACTGATTATATAGGCTCTATCACTCTTAAACTGGTGACCGACAAAGAAACAAATTCCGTAGCTGGTGCATTAATAGCACACGACATGCCAAGAATTGTTAAAATCAACGGATACAACGCCAGCATAGAACCAGAAAAACACATGATACTTGTTCCGCACGAAAACAAACCGGCAATGATTGCAAAAGTAGCAACGGTTCTTGGCAACAAAAATATAAACATAACAAGGATGAACGTTGCACAAAACCGCACACAGGATGACAACATTTCTATAATGATAATCAACACAGGCAGCGAAGTCGATGAAGCAACTCTTTCTGAAATATCTTCAATAGACGGCGTGGGCAGTGCAAAATACATTAAACTAACAGCTTAATCTTTAATTGTATTTTTTACACTTGATTAAGAATTGTAAAAAAACTTTACTTTTTTGTTACTTTTGATGTATATTTAGCAAATAATAAAATTTATAAACTTAAATCAAATACGGAATAGCTAAATAGATTGGAAAACCAATGAAAACCGAAAATCTAGTATATAATATTCATCAGAAACATTATTTGACTAAAAATAATAACAATAGAAATGCGAATCAAACGACCGCAGGAGTTAATCCGAGCGGTCGTTTGAGTTTTAAAGCCAACCCTGTGCCTATAGCAAAAACTTTTGGCGAAAAGGTGGCTGTTAATAAATACTTTAACAAATTTCTTGATATACTGGCTGATAACTCATTAATTGCAGATGCTCTTATTGCATTAGGCTTAACAACAATTGCAAGACCCGCTTCTATTTATATAATCCCGGCAAAAGACGAAAAAGAAAAGAAAAAAAATAACTATCAGGTAGGACATTCAATAGCAACAGGCATTTTGGGCCTAGGTACAACAATTTCTGTAGCAGAACCTGTCAAACGCGGCGTCAAAAAGCTAATGAAAAATCCTGAAAAATATATGAAAAATGATACTTCGTATATTAAAAACAATGAAAGAGTCTTTAAAGAAACAGCCGGCAGACTCCACCAGCCTATATTCTTACCGGTAAGAGCAGCTTTAACAATTATGATTGTTAAACCAATTCTCGAATCATTAGGATTGTCAAAAGATGGTCATGCAACAATTTCCGCTCAAGATAAAGCAAAAATGGATTTTTCATTTATGAGCTTTAAAGGGCTTAATGAGAAAAAGACTTTCAACCGTTTTACAAATATAAATTCATCTGCGCAGAAAAACAACAAAAATGTTGCCTTTAAAGGTGCAGGAAGCGCTGTAACAGAAGGTATAGCAAAAGGTGTAGGCAAGATTGCAGATACAAAAGGTTTTAGAAAATTTATTGAATGGTTTAAAGAAAAAAATCAGTGGTTCCCTCACCTGATTGCAGCAGAAAGCTTATGGCTGTCAGGTTTTTATATGCAGCAAACAGCTAAATCTAAAAAAATCGAAAAAGACCAAAAACTTCCAATGATTTTGAATCAGGGTATTACAGCTGTGCTTTGTACAATTGGTGCTTACAAACTTGATGGCGTTATCAACAAAAAACTTGATAAATACAAAGATGTATACAAAAGAATGAATCCACAGCTTGAAGAAAAAGTAATGAACAGACGCCTGACAGGTATCAGATTATTAGGACCAATCGTTATCTTCACAACAATCTACAGATTTGTAGGCCCTGTATTAGTTACTCCAATTGCAAACAAAATCAGTGAAATGATTGAGCCTCACAATAAAAAAGCAGCTTAGTTTGCAAATAGATTTATTCAGCTAATTCTTCAAGAGCTGCCATTTTCATAACATCAGGGTTTGCCTTTTGGCCCGTCCAAAGTTCAAAAGCCTTTGCACCTTGATGCACAAACATATCAAGACCTGTTATTGTCTTGTAACCATTTTTATGGGCAAGTTTTATAAACTCTGTCTTAAGAGGATTGTATACAATATCATAAACAACAGCATCTTCTCTCAGCGTCTTTAGTATACTTTCCTCAATAGGGCTAACGCCCATTGCTTTACCCCTCATGCCTACAGGAGTAGAGTTAACAAGCATTTTCGAAGAGGAAAGGTCTCTCAGACTTTGCATTTGTTTGAGGTTAAAAGTCACATTATCAAAATTGTCACGCAAAAAATTAACCATATTACTGGCATTAATTATATTTCTTGCGTAAAAATCAATCTGTTTTACACCGATTTCACAAAAAGCAATCGCTGCAGCTCTGGCAGCACCGCCTGTACCAAGAATAGAAACCGTATTATTTTTCAATTTATCTTGAATTTCAACAGGTATAGCCTTTTGGAATCCGTAAATATCGGTATTGTAGCCGTAAAGAGTTTTATCGTCCATTATTTTAACGGTATTTGCACAACCGGCAATGTCAGCCAGCCTGTCGCATCCGTCTAAAAACAGAGTGATTGGTACTTTTAAAGGGATTGTGACATTAAAGCCCATATAGCCCTGTGATTTTAGCTGTTTTACCCTTGTAACGAGGTCTTCTTGTTCTGTATCTAAAAGCTCGTATGACCCGTCAATACAGAGATGCTCCAACATTGCATTGTGCATAACAGCTGACAAAGACTGCGTCAAAGGATGGCCAATAACAGCAAACTTAACCATTTTGAGATTCCTCTTCAGATTCTAAAGGTTTGGAAAAAGAGCATGTATTATTTGAGCAAACAAGTTTTGACTCTTTTTTTGTAATCTTTTTAACAAGATACGCGCCGCATTCCGGACAATTTTCCTGCACAGGTTCATTCCACGAAACAAAATCACAGTCAGGATATTTGTTACAGCCATAGAATATTTTGCCGTACTTGGATTTACGCTGTATAATTTCGCCCTCTCCGCATTTAGGACATTTTACACCTGTTGTTATAACGATTCTTTTTCTATGTTTGCACTCGTCGTTGGTACATTGCAGATATTTTCCGTAAGGGCCGACTTTTACAATCATTTCAGAGCCGCATTTTTCGCATTTTTCATCGCTTTTTTCATCAACCGGAGCAGCCGAACCGTCTTTATTTAGCGGCATCATTGTTTTGCATTCGGGATAACCTGAACAGCCAAGAAACTGTGTACCAAAGCGGCTTGTTCTTACAATCATTTTTTTACCGCATTTTGGGCATACAACATCAGATTCTATAAGAACCTTTGGCATGTTCTTTTTAGCAGAATCAACGGTCTCAGTAAACGGTGTATAAAAATCTTTCAATACATCTGTCCAGACAGCCTTTTCCTCTGCAATATCATCAAGCTTTGTTTCCATCTGGGCAGTGAATTTATAATTCATTATGTCCGTAAAATATTTTATAAGTTCTCTACAAAGAGTACGGCCCAGTATGGTCGGAGCAAGAGCCTTTTCCAGTTTTTCTACATAGCCTTTTTGCTGGATTTTTGAAATAATCGGAGCATAAGTAGACGGACGTCCGATTCCATGTTCTTCAAGAGCTTTAACAAGAGATGCTTCCGTAAACCTTGGCGGAGGCTGTGTAAAATGTTGTTTAGGTTCAATTTTTTGAAGTTTTAGCTCATCGCCCTGTTCTAAATCAGGGATTTTTGCAGAATCCGGCTCATCATCGTTTTCGTTATAAACTTTTAAGAACCCGTCAAAAATAACTTTGCTTGTACCTGTTTTAAACAAATAATCATCTGCAGTTATATCAACGGATGTATTTTTAACTTTGGCATTTTCCATTTGAGAAGCAATAAATCTAGACCAGATAAGTTTATAGAGTCTGTATTGTTCTGATGTCAAATACTGTTTTATGCTGTCAGGAGTTTTTTCAATATAAGAAGGCCTGATAGCTTCGTGAGCATCCTGTACGTTTTTGCCTTTGCCCTTAACATAGTTGTTAGGAGTTTTGGGGTAATAATTTTCACCATAGCTGTCTGTAATAAAGTCTTTTGCTGCAGCTTGAGCATCATCGGAAATTCTCACAGAATCTGTTCTCATATAGGTAATCAAACCGACAGGTTCACCGCCTATTTCAATACCTTCGTAGAGTTTTTGCGCTATCTGCATTGTTTTTGATACGCCATATCCCAGCTTGCTGCTTGCTTCACGCTGCAATGTAGACGTAATAAAAGGAGCAGAGGGTTTTCTCTGGGTATCGCGGTAAGTAACTTTTGATACTTCGTATTTAAGACCTTTTTTTGTAAGGTCTGCAACAATCTTATCTGCTTCTTCTTTATTTTTTATTTCAATTTTTTTGTCTTTATACTTTGTAAGTTCAGCACTGAATGGCAATTTGCCTTTTAAAAGGTCAGCTGTAATTGACCAGTATTCAACAGGAACAAATGCATCAATTTCGTCTTCTCTTTCACAAATCATGCGAAGTGCAACACTTTGCACACGACCTGCTGAAAGCCTGTAATTTCTCATTTTTTCCCACAATACAGGGCTGATTTTATAACCAACAAGGCGGTCTAGTATTTGTCTTGTCTGTTGTGCTTTAACACGTTCCATATCAATCTGGCGAGGGTGCTCAACCGCACTTTTAATAGCTTTTGGAGTGATTTCATTAAATTCTATACGGTTAATCTTCTCATCAGGGACTTCGAGCACCTGTCTGACATGCCATGCAATGGCTTCTCCCTCACGGTCGGGGTCGGACGCCAGGTAAATTTTGTCTGATTTTTTAGCCAGATCGTTTAGCTTTTTAACAACAACTTTTTTTTCGGGTATGACTATAAAAGAAGGCTCAAAATCATTAGCCACATCAAAACCGAGCACTTTAGGAGGAAAATCTCTGATATGCCCGTAGCTGGCCTCTATTTGATACGAATCCCCGAGAATCTTTTTAATGGTTTTAGATTTTGCGGGAGACTCAACGATTACCAGCGCTTTTTCTTTTTTAGTTTTTTCTTTTGTAGTAGTTTTAGCCTTTGCCATAGCCTGAATATAATAACATTGTGAAAAATTTATGGCAAATATTTAGTACTATTTTTATTTCCCGAGACTCTTATGCAGTTTATCCAGATGGTAGTTTTCTAAAAAAGGCAAGAATTTTTTATCAAGCAGCTTGCTTGAAATTTCCTGTTTAAAAATTGCGTCCTCTTCGGGTGTTCTTGTTTTATGCAAATTTTGTACCATATAAGGGAAATATTTATTTTCCGGTTCAAAAACTATTTGTTTATACTCATAGAGTTTTCCGTCTTTGAGTGCACTTCTAAAACCTGCTGAGACCACAGCCTCGGAGCGGCTCTTAACAATTGCGTTGTAATCTTTACGTGTCATCAACTCTGCAATACAATCAAATTTACCTTTAAAATAAGATAAATTAACAGCCGCATCATTAGCCATGCTAATTTTATTAGGATTTTTAATTATTATTTCAGCAATTTCAGCGTATTCTTTAGGGATTTCAGTTTTTCTGGCTGCTTTTGTAATGCCTTGCAAAACATTCATATTGAGAGCCATTTTTCCATAGCTGTCTGATTGCGCGCATTTTTTTAATAACTTTAAAAAGCTTATTAATTGAGTTTTTTCACCTGTTTGCAATATTGCATTGACAAGCTCCTTTACTTCCGATGCATCACAACATTGAGTTTGTACGGCAATTATTTGTTTAAACCTCTCTATAAGAACTTCTGTTCTTCTAATAGATTTGCCCCCTTTTGCAATTTTGCCAAGCAAAATGTTATTTGTATTGCTCACAAACCTGGGCTTGCTGCTATTTGTTAATCTCACTCCGTCATAATCCAGAAGCTCTAAACACATGTCTGCATCTGTTAATTTTTTTATTTCTTTACTTAAAGATGTTTTTTTCAGGTAATTGGGGTCAGTAAACATTAACTTTGCAACAATTTCTTCATGAGTATGAAACAGCTGTTGTCTTGCTTTTTCTTCCTGTTTTTTTAACTCTGCTTTTAATTGCTTTAGCTTGATTTTTCTTGCTTTATTCTTTTTTAATACACTCAAACTCAAATAAGCTTTAAACTCAGGAGTTGTATAAGGCCGCGGGATATTCGCCTTGGGGTCATATGTCAACGGCAGGAGATTTGTATTGTGCTTAACAGGTTTTAAAGACGGGCCGTAATCAGCAAATGCTGCAGTTCTGCTGAACGTTGCAACTTTTTTAACACTTTTTCCGAAACCAAATAATTTGAACAGCTTAATCATACACAATCCGTCTTTATTTATATTTATATATAACTCAAAAAGATATTTATTTGCTATCTGCCAACAAATTCTTCATAAATCTTCAAATTTGGTATAAAAGGAGGATTTCTTTCAAAAAAGTTAAATTTTTTAATTTCTTAATCCGACGAATTTAAAGACATGAGACTGAGGTAGGCATGCTAGAGCAACACGATATGGATAAGATGGGCAACACTGATAACACTGAGGTTTTGAACCAGAAAGAGAAGGAAAGAAAAGAAAACGTGGCAAATATGCTTGAAAAAGCAAGGGTTTACCACGAAAAATATCTTTTAAGAAACAACACTTCTGATATGGAAAGTGCTGTAAATTACTATATACAAGCTATTAAACTCAACCCGCAAATACCTGAAACATACTATCGTCTTGCATGCCTTATGTTTGAAAATGGTCAAATTTCGCTGGACAGCGCAATAGAACAGTGCAAAATGGCCATTGATATTGCCCCTGAAAACCCTAATGCTCACCTTTATACGGGATATTTCTTAAAGCTTGCCAACGATTTTGATGAAGCAGAAAAAGAATTTAAAAATGCAATCAAAGTAAGCCCGCTAAACTCTGCACGCCCGCGTCTTATACTGGCAACCATGCTTTATCAAAAAATAAATAACGTTAAACCTTCCCTGGTAGATTTTATTCGAATGGTTTATTATGCATGCTCGGGATGTTTGACAGTATTATGGGATTTTGCGTCAATAAAAATGCTATACAAGAACATCTCGGATGATGCTCTTGTTTTTATGTACAAAACTTACGGCCACTTTTTAGAAAAAATTAAAAACAGCTCTCTAGCTGTGGCAACCTATGATATTGCAGCGGAAAACACAGGCCGTGACGAATATTTTTACAACAGAATCGGAGATATCTGTATAAAAGAGCATGCCCCGGAAATTGCATTGGATGCATACAAAAAAGTGCTCGAGGCTAATCCCTATGACAGAGATGCCCTTGTAAAACAGGCAACTTTAATACAAACTCATTTCCCAGACAATTACGATGAAGCTATTGATTGCTATACAAAACTGCTTGAAATAGAACCGGAAAATGACAAAGTATACTATGAGCTGGGACATCTTTATCTGCAAAAAAATGAAAGTCTGCCTGCTGTTAATGCTTTTTCAATGGCTTTGGAAAAAGATGACGAAAATCCTTTTTACCACAACAGCATGGCTTTTGCTCTTGTGCAGCTGGAGCAGTATGATGACGCAATTGAGCATTATCAAAAAGCAATAAATATCAACCCTGACCCGTACTGGACATCAATTGTGTGTCAGGCACTCGGGTCGGTTTATCTTGAAATTAAAAACAACCCCGAAGCAGCAATAGTACTATATCAAACAGCGGCAGTACTAAACCCAGAATGTGATGAAAGCCAGCTTGCAATAGGAGATACATATTTTTCAATGGAAGAATATGATAATGCAATAAGAGCATATTGTGATGCAATAAAAATCAACCCTGAAAATGCAAAAGCTTATTGCAAATGCGGCATGGCCTTGTGGGAAAAAGACTACACAGAAGAAGCTATTGTTGCATATCATAAAGCAATTGACTTAAATCCTGATTATGCCATTGCGCACAACAACCTTGGTGTAATTTATCTTGATGACATTGGCAACACGCATGAGGCAATAGCTCTGTTTGAAAAAGCCATTTCAGAAAACAAGAGTTACACACTTGCTTATTTTAACCTGGGAAGAGCATATGCAATAACTGGTGAAAACACAAAAGCTGCAAAAAACTTTCAACGTGCACTGGACTTAAATGTTTTAACAGGTGAGCTTGAAGAAGAAGATATTTTGAATCGTTTACATAAGTTATTCGAAGTTTAATTATCTTAATAGTTTTGTTTTTTATGTCTGCTTATTTTAAACTGTTAATATGAATAATTTATGCAGCAAATTTACGGACATGAGTGAAGTATCTAAAATCAGAAAATTTATATGCTCTGATTTGCAAAACTCTAACATGTCAGATGTTTTCAATACGTTATGGCTTGATATGGAGTTCAAATTTCTTGAAGCTTCTGAAAAGTTAAACAAAAATTTGTTTGAAAAATTTTTGATTGATTATCTGACAATTCAAAAAAATGCCGTGATTCCTCAAAAAGAAAATCTTTTGAAAGAATTTATTGATTTCTACCAAAAAATCTCCAAGTTTCAGGATAAAGAATTGGTAATAAAAAACATTTACAGATACTCGATGTACTATCTTAGAATAACTTTTGCACAGCTTAAAGACGATGATATAAGAAAAAAAATCAAAACCATAAATGCATTAAAAGCAACAGACTCTTATCCGTTTTTGATGGAAGTGTTTGAAGATTTTGAGTTTGCACATATCAACAGAGCAATGCTGTTAGAGATTCTTGATACTGTACTTGGTTTTATCCATGAAAGAAATTCCAAAAAACCTTCGCAAATTGCACTTTCGTTTGCAGGTTTGAGTAATGAAATTAACAAAATGTTGATACTTAAAGACTACACGCCGCGTTTTGTAGTGGATAAAAAAGAAATTAAAGACCCGGACACAATTAATTCTATTGTTAACGCATAAAAAAAGCTCTTTTAAAAAGAGCTTTTTTGTTTAAATAATTTATGAAATATCCCATCTGCCGCAAGTACCGCCCCATCTGGCAATGATATTTCCTTTTATATCCTTAATATCTTTTGGATGTTCGTCAGGCATTTCACCTTCAACAATAGTAATAACTTCGCAGTTGTTAGAGCAGCCTGTGCACTGGTTTGTTATTGAATTAAAGTGCATATTGCCAACTTCCCAACCTTTGAATTTTGTCGGGTTTTCAGTATACTGGTGATTTTCCATTGCGAGTAAAGCTGCCCCTATAGCACCCATAGTTTGATGGTTATCTGGCACAACAACTTTGGTTCCGAGAGCCTCTTCAAAAGCTTTAACCATGCCTGAGTTAGTAGCAACACCGCCCTGGAAGGACACAGTGGGAAGCAATTCTTTACCAAGAGCAAGATTGCTCAGGTAATTTCTTACAAGTGCCTGACAAAGCCCGTAGAGCAAATCTTCTACAGGGTAACCAAGCTGCTGTTTGTGGATAAGGTCGCTTTCTGCAAACACACCGCAACGTCCGGCAATACGAGCAGGGTTTGTAGATTTTAGAGCAGTTTCACCAAACTGTGCAATAGGAACATTAAGTCTGTTAGCCTGCTGGTCAAGAAAACTTCCTGTACCTGCCGCACAAACAGTGTTCATAGCAAAGTCGGTAACAATACCGTCTCTCAAAATAATAATTTTACTGTCCTGTCCGCCAATTTCTAAAATAGTTTGAACACCTGGAACATATGTACTGGCAGCAACAGCATGGGCTGTAATTTCATTTTTTATAACATCCGCTCCAACAAGAGCACCGGCAAGGTTTCTTCCGCTGCCTGTTGTACCAACACCTTGAATATTATATTCACACAATGCCTGTTTTGCTAATTCTTGCATACCTTTTTGAACGGCAATTACCGGTTTACCCGAGGTTCTTAACATGTAGCTGTCTACATATTTGCCTGATTCGTCAACAAGTGCAAGTTTTGTGGTAACAGAACCCACATCTATCCCTAAATATACGTTTAGTGCCATATTTACCTCTCTTAAATTTATTTTAATGATAAACAAAACAAGACATAAGTTCAAACTTTATTTTTATTTGGAAAGAGACTATAATTGATTTTATACAATTTGACAGGAGGAGTTATGGATTTTTCTAAAGGCGTTTTGTTTGACCCCGGGTATTCTAAATACACACTGCCTTTTTCTCAAAATATTGATGCGGCATACAATATGATTTTATCAATAAAAGCACCTCATCAACGCAAGTTTAAATTCCAGATGGTGTATCCACAGCTTCTCAAACTGCTTGAGCATACAATTTCTTTTTACCTTGGCTGTTTGTTGTGGGCAACTTTTATTTCTAAAAACTTTAAAGACAACCCAAAAGAAATTTTGGACAACCATTATATAGGACAAAAAATAAAAGAAGATGAAATGCTGTTTGAGGTAAATTATGCAATAGGCTACATAGAAAAACTCAAAAAAGATTGTAAGTATTATCTTGGAAAAACCTGTAACCTTCCTGATGACTGGATGCAGATAATGCAGCTTTACAAAGAATTCTTAATGGTTAATGAATTTCTTGTAGATGCAAAAAGTAGCGCTGATATCAAGCTTCCTTTAGCAATAAAAGAGCCCTCCCAAGACGACCTGAATAAAATTCTTGAACAAATAGAATTAGTTGTAAAATCAGGTGAATTGAAAGAGCTCTTTAAGGTTAAAAAGCTTATTATTGACTAGTCTTCATCAATATCCATATTATCAATAGGCATTGTAATTACGTAGTTATGACCTTTCTTTTCTTTTGTTACTTTTGTCAGGTCAATTTTTTCAGGCAACATAAAGCTCTGTGAGAAAGAATAAACTCTGTCAGAATTTCTGCCGGATTTTTCGCCTACAGCATTTACGCTTACTTTATTTTCCTGTACGTTTACGTCAACATTTTTTGGATTGTTGTTAAAGGGCTTAAGGTTAATAATCATTTTATAAGCATCTGCATTATCATCTTTGTATGTTTCAACAGGATTTTTCACCATCATCATAGCTCTGTCATGCATAGGGAATACACCCATGCCAAAGTCTTTTTGGAACATTTTGTCCTGTTCATTCAAAATTCTGTCAATATTTTCTATTGGTGCAGCCGGCACATAATATGCATGCCTCATCTGATCCATTACATAATAAACTGCCAGATAACATGCAATAAAAACAGCTAAAAGCAGCAGCGCAAATTTAGCCCAGTGCTCAGTTTTGTGCTCATCGCAATGACATTCTTTAAATTCGTTCTTTTGGTCCATATAATCTCCCCTTATTTTAGTTTGTTTTTTCAGATCGTTTTTATTTTATTAGGGATTTATTATTTTTTTATTCGACATTTAAGCAATATCCAAAGGCAATATTTTTTTCAGTTGTATTACTATTTCATTTAATATTTTCAATTTGTCGGTATCGTCCACCCTGAAAAGCTCATTAATATTTTCTTCAAAATTTTCGGGCAGAATTTTACAATGTTTTTTGGCATATTTAATCATTCTTTTTTCACCGGGGTGATAAACCTCATTTAATGCAAAAATAATATCAAAATAGCTTGCTAAAAAAGCTGCAATTCTGTGGTTTACACTTACAGGGTCATTTCTTTTTACTGCAAACTCTATCTGCTCAAGGTAAGATGCACCTTTTTTATCAGACAGAAGCATAAGGTTTCTCTTTATTATATTTTTCTTAAGCTCTAACGGATATGCGCCTGTGATTTTATTTTGAAGATTTAAAAACCAGCCGTTTTTATCATATAAAATTTGTGAAGTATAAACATTATGCAAAAAACAAGTTGTATAACCGTTTGAGGCGTAATGCTTATTGTAGACATTATTTATGCAGTCATTAATCCAGTTCGGGCATCTAAACATAAAATCCAGCCCTATTTTACTTTCTCGAAGAGTCCATTCATCACCGGTTTCAAAATACCTGTTGTCGATTTCATATTCATCAGAATATTTTTTGGCCAGTACGGTACGGAATTCTAAAGGTATTTCTTTATCTGTATAAACATAAATATCATAATCAGAAAGTTCATCACTCTGATTTGATGTACGGGAGCCTGATAAAACAACCGCGTATACACAATCGAGTTTGGAATAAGCATTTGCTATTTCTTTTAAAATATCTTCTATCACAATAAACACCTCACTTTTTAAATCTAAACAGGAAACAGGTTAAACTTATTTTACAATAACCTGTAGAAATTTTCTTCATCCGGATTTATATGCTATAAAGTACATGTATGAAAAAAATATTCTGGGCATTAATAATATTTACATGCGGCATGAATTTGGTTTTTGCCGAAGAAATCGGGCTGAAAAATGTGCAAACTCAAAAAGTGGAATATACGCCCAAAATACAAAAAGAAACAAAAGAGCTGACAATTGATGAAGATACTGCTCTAAAAGGAATAGTAAACCTTCAACAAAAAAAAGACCTTGAAGATATTGATATGCTTTGGAAAGCAACAGTTGAAAACAATAATATAATCAAATTTGCAATGAAAAAACTTTCCGTCCCTCCAAATCAGCAGAGATATCACTCATCTATTCTGGCCAAATCAGTATCAGCACTCGTAAACGGAGCCTCGTTTATTCCGGCAATGTTTGGAGCTGACTATATGATCCAATCAGCATCGTATGCAACAGGAAGGCTTGCTAACAACTATCTGGCCAAAGCAAATAATCCAAAAGAAATACCTTTGACAGACACAGAGCTTATTGAGCTTGCGGGGATGATAGAATCTTTGCAAGACCAGATAATAAACTCCTATTACAACTACAAAATGTCTCTTAACCAGATTAAAGATACAAGACAAAGACTTGTGCTTTACAACAAAAATTATTCACAAGCACTAAAAAGTGACAACCAGATGGAAATAGTTGTTTCCGGTGCAATGTATGACGATTTGCTTTTTGAGGAATTTGAACAGATGAGACAAGCAAGAAAGTATCAAATGGATTTGGAAAGGCTTGCCGGCAAAAAAACTGTTCAAAGCTTGAATTTATACCAGTATGCATTTAAAAACGAGCTTTTTTCTCAAAAATTGTTGAACTCTAAACAACCAAAACCATCTGATAAACAACAGGAGGTAAAAAATGAAACAAAATAAAAACCTCCACAAGATAACGCTGCTGACTGTATCAGCGCTATTAGTACTGACAGCACCAAAAGCTTTTTCTATTACACTTGATGAACTAACAGACCCGATGCCGCCGGCGTATCGTCTGGGAGTGAGCGCAACTCCGGAAAAAGCATATAAAGTATCAGACAGTGAAAAAAAACTGCAAGCAAAAGATGCAAACCTTGATAAGACAAGTGAAGAAATAAAAAATATAACTTACGCTGATTTGAGCCTAAAAAAAATAGCAAAAGAAATCAGCGATGAAGGTGAGCTTACATCTGAAGACACGCTGAAAGATATACAGATGTTGTGGATTGGTGCAGCACAGCAAAGTGAAACAGTAAAATTTATTGTATACAAGTTGTCCAATCCTGATGAAGACAAACCAAAAGAAAGTATTGTAAAAAAGATTATCCAACCAATTTCTACAGTCGGTTCTCTGGCCGGTATTGGGATAGGTAACCCCATTGCGGCAATTTCTTCTATTATGGGTAGCAGTGTGCTAGGCTCAATGTCTGTTGACGACAAAGATTTGAACTACAAATTTTCCAAAGTCAACGACGCTGATATGGTTGTTTTAATAAGAAAGATAGAAGAGCTTCAAAGAAAAATAGTAAACTACTATTTTGATTATATGACAGCAAGAGAGTGTTTGATACGTTCGGATGAGCTTGTTGCCAAAAGAAGAAACACATTCATGAACTCACAGGAGTTGACCGACGATCAGGTTATTATGGCAGATGCTTTTTATCGTGAAGCTCTCAATAAGCAGAGCAAATTAAGATCTGATTACCTTGCAAAACGCTCGGCTCTGGAACAGGTAGTGGGAATGGACACAATGTCTCAATTCGAAGAGCTGCTAACAAAAAGAGAAGAATCAGAAAAAGCAAAATAAGGTTTTAAATAGCTTCTTTTTCCTGATTAGCTTCTGTGTTTAACAAAAACAAATCCTGTCCGCCAGACGCCTTGTAAAGGCCGATTGTTGAGATTAAGCAGTTTATTTTGTTTGCAACTTCCTCACTTTTAGCCATAAGCTCCTGCTCTTTGTTGTATAACACTTCAAGATTTGATGCTGCACCTATTGTATTTTTATGGGTCATTAAAATGTATTTTTTATTTTCGAGTCTGTATCTTTCAGAGCTTTGTCTGTAATTTTTTAGATTTGTTTTGACAAGAGCGCAGCTGTCATTAACCTCCTGTATACCGGTTAATATCGTTTTTTGATAGTCGTGCATAGCTTCTTCATACTGATTTTTACGCAGCCTTAATACTGCTTTTTTTCTGCCGCCTGTAAAGAAATCAAATGATGGCATTATACCGGCATTTGCAAGTTGAGCCGGTCTGTTAAATATACTGTTCCAGTGATAAGCATTAAAACCGAGCTGACCATATATAAGAAACTTTGGCAAGAAGTCTTTTTTGGCAACTTTTACATCATAGCCGATTCTTTTTATATTATCTTCGGCTTGAATGTAATCAGGTCTTTTTTCAACAATTGACGAATCGAATTTATCAGGAATTGCCTCAGGAACAGTTAAAGCATCACAGTCTGTTCTTTCTATTGTTTTATTAGTGTCTGAAAGATAAACCCTTAGTTGGTTTGTCAAAACTTCTTTTGTATGTACCAGATTATTGAGCATTTCCTTTTGAGATGTCAAAAACTTCTGTTCATTTATGACGTCATTTACAGTACAAAGACCGTTATCGTATTTTTTTTGAGTTTTTTGTGCAATTTCTTCCTGTATTTTTACAATATCTTTTTGTATTTCAATGAGTTTGTCAGTTTTGATAAAGTTAAAATAAGTGGATGCAAATGCAGAAGTAAGTGCAATATAACTGGCTCTTTCCTGCTGTCTGACAATTTGAAGCTGTTTTTCAATACTTTTGGTTTTTAAGCGGTTCTGCCCCCATATATCTATTTCATAAGTAGCTGTCAATGGAAGTTGATAACCCCACTGTGCATAGTCTTTTATCATCATCGGGCCGAAATGCTGATCGCTGGATTTCATTATTCTGCCTAGATTTCCATCAAAAGACAACTGAGGAAGCTCGTTTGCAAAAGATATTTTAACAATATTTTCGCCTTCTTTTACTTTTAGGGCAGCTATTTTTAGATCATGATTTTTGTCATACAGCTCTTGAATATAAGCTGTTAAAACAGGGTCATTATATTTTTCCCACCAGCTGATGTTAAGATATTCTATTTTATAATTGTCATCGTTTTTTTTCTCCTTTTTTGATGCAGCAAAAACGCACGTGCTGCAAAAAACAGGCAGAACAAATAAAAGTGTTATTAATGTTGCTAATATTTTCTTCATAAAAATTATCTTTCGTTTTTTATTCTTGTGTTATGATAATAACACAAGAGAATTTTATAACAAAATTTTACACCATGCAAGAAACACAAACCAACAACTTACTTAACAAAAAAGTCGGAGCAATGCTTGTTGCCACAGGCGTTTTATCACGAGTGATGGCACTGCAGGAATATGCTGCTCAAAAATTTGAAATTACACCTGAGCAGTATCTTGTGCTCTCTATTATTATGGACGCCGGAAAAGATTTGTACCAACGCCAAATTTCAGAAATAACTTATAAAGACCGGCCGAACATAAGCCGTATCATCAATATTCTTGAAGAAAAAGGCCTTGTTAAAAGAATTGAGGACGTAAACAAAAGAAAAATTTTTAAAATCTCTATTACTCAAAAAGGTATAGAGATGAGAAAGCAAATTCAGCCGACAATGTTTAAACTAAGAGCCATAACAACAAACGGAATCAGTGACGAAGATTTGAATAAGACACTGCATATTCTTGAAAAAATGCTTTTAAACATGAAAGACAAAGTGACAATGCAAATATAATCAATGAGGAATATAAAATGAACGACGAAAAAAATAATGAGATAAAAGAGGAAACAACTAACAAAACAGAAGCTGTAGACGATACTGATGAAGACAACCGCCCGAGTTACAAAAAGAAAAGAGTAATAGTACCCGCTATAACTGCAATTGTATTTTTTATAGTAGGTATATATTTTATGGTGCATGCAATACATTTTCAATCAACAGATGACGCATTTGTTGAAGGTCATATTGTATCAATAGCCCCACGTGTTGCAGGGCCCGTTGAACAAATGCTTATTGATGACAACATGCCTGTAAAAAAAGGACAGCTGCTTATTGTCATCGACCCAAATGATTACGAGGTAAAGCTTGCACAAACCAAAGCAAAACTCGCTCAAGCAAAAGCTTCCTTAAACATATCGGAAAAAGATATTACAAAATCCGAATCAGGACTGGAAGAGTCATCTCATGATGTTGTTTCAACCAGCTCTAAACTTGACTTTGCACAAAAAGATTTCAAAAGATACTCATCTATGTACAAAGAAGGAATTTCATCAAAACAGGATTACGATTCAAGCAAAACAGGACTTACTGTTGCACAGGCAAACCATAACTCGGCAATAGAAAAAGAAAAAGCAGCAAAAGCAATGCTTGAAAGTGCAAAAGCAAAAAAAGAGGCAACACTTGCAGACATTGAAAAGCTTGAAGCAGAAGTAAAAGAATGTGAGCTAAACCTTTCTTATACAAAAATTTATGCACCGCAAGACGGACTGATTACAAACAGAAATGTAGAAAAAGGCAACTATGTACAAATTGCACAGCCGATGTTTGCTATAGTGCCGGAAAAAGTCTGGGTTGTGGCCAATTTCAAAGAAACACAGCTGACAAACATGAAACCCGGACAAAGCGTAAAAATAAAAATAGATACATACCCCGGTAAAAAGTTCAAAGGTAAAGTAGACAGCATCCAAAGAGCAACAGGGGCAAAAGCAAGCTTATTTCCTCCTGAAAATGCGGTGGGAAGTTATGTAAAGATTGTACAAAGAGTTCCTGTAAAAATTACATTTGAAGAAGACATCTCAAAATATAATATAGTGCCCGGTATGTCTGTAGTACCGGAAGTAAAGGTAAAATAACAAGTGACAACCAGCACAGAAACAACTGTTACAGGCAATGCCCTTCCAAAACTGGAAACAAAAGAAACACCGATATGGCTCATTGCAATATCGATTCTTTTGCCAACATCTTTTGCAATGCTAGCAACTTCTGCCACAAACGTTGCAATACCATACATTGCAGGTTATTTTGGTTCTACGGTTGATGAAGCAAACTGGGTAATAACTATCTATATGATAGCCAATGCCATACTTATTCCGCTTACAGGCTGGCTGGAAAACTACATGGGCCGTGTCATGTTTTTAAAAGTTTTCATAACTATATTTACAATCGGCTCATTGTTATGTGCAATGGCGCAAAGCCTAAATATGCTTGTTGTCGGAAGGCTTATTCAGGGTATTGGCGGCGGCCCTATGATGCCTATATCACAGGCCATTTTAATAGCCAGCTTCCCGTATAACAAAAGAGGTCAGGCAATGGCCCTTTTTGGACTGGCTGTAATGGTATTTTCCATAATGGGTCCGACTTTTGGCGGTTTTATTGTGGACAATTCAGCCTGGCAGTGGATATATCTGGCCAATATTCCTGTTGGTATTTTTTCAGTAGTACTTGTACATTGCAACATATCAGAATTAAAAAACAGGGTAAAACCGGATAAGGTTGATTTTGTCGGCTTTGGTGCACTTGTTTTATGGCTTATGTCTATGCAGATTGTACTGGACAAAGGCCAGCAGTATAACTGGTTTGACTGTACGTGGATTGCCTGGCTTGCAGGGATTTCTTTATTTGCTTTTATATTTTTCATAGTATGGGAGCTTGAATATCACAGCCCAATTGTTAATTTAAGGGTGTTTAAGGATAAAAACTTTTTCATTGGTACAATCCTTGGAGCATCTGTTAATATGATTATTTATGTAACTATTGTGCTCTTGCCAAGTTTTTTACAAAGTCTAATGGGTTACAACGCAATGTTGAGCGGCCTTGCACTGGCTCCCCGTGTATTTTCCTGTATCGTTATGCTTATGTTAATAGGCCCGATGGTAGAATTTCTCGATAACAGAGTGCTGATTGTATGCGGGTTCTTTTTCCTGGGAATTTCTACAATTATGTATGCAAATCTTAATTTAATGATATCGTTTCAATTTGCGGTATTGCCCAATATTTTAATGGGGATAGGGGTAATACTTGTTTTTATACCGGTTTCAGGTCTTGTGCTTGGAACGTTGCCCAAGACAGAATTATCCAACGGAGCAGGGCTTCACAGTTTATGCAAATGCGTAATGACAGCATTTGTCGTTTCTATGTCTTCCACACTGGTTGCAAGACTTTCACAGGTTCACCAGACATACCTTGTTGAGAATTTGTCTAATTTCAACCTTATTTTTCAGCAAAAAATACATGCAATGAGCGGGCATTTTATGTCTTTTTCGTCCAACTATGCAATGCACAAAGCCGGCGGACTTTTATACAAACAGCTGCTTGCACAGTCAAAACTTATGGCTTACGTTGACGTTTTTGAAGCTTTTGCGCTTATTGCTTTTATTTTAATACCGTTTGGATTTTTACTAAAGGTTCCGAAAAAGGACAAAACTTAAGCTTGAAAAAAGCACACCTGTTTTGGCAGGTGTGCTTGCTATTTACATAGGGTTGCTTTTTATCTTAAGAAAGAAATCAATTAGTAGTTAGCTTCTGAAACAAAGAAAAAAGCCTTCGGGTGTTTGCACACAGGGCACATTTCCACAGATTTTGAGCCGCTGTGACGGAAACCGCAATTTGCACATTCCCATTCAACTGTTTCTTCTTTTTCAAAAACTTTTCCATTTTTAACATTTTCAAGAAGCTTTTTGTATCTGTCTTCGTGATGTTTTTCGATTTCAGCTACTTTTTTGAATAAGAAAGCAATATCGTTAAAGCCTTCTTCTTCAGCTTCTTTTGCAAATTGTGCGTACATTTGCGTCCACTCGTAGTTTTCGCCGTTTGCCGCATCTTCAAGATTTGTCATAGTATCAGCGATTTGTCCGTTGTGGAGCAATTTAAACCACAGTTTTGCGTGTTCTTTTTCATTTTCAGCTGTTGCTTCAAAAATCTTAGATATCTGCACGTAACCTTCCTTTTTAGCCTGTGAGGCGTAATAAGTGTACTTATTTCGTGCCTGAGATTCTCCTGCAAACGCTTCCATTAAGTTCTTTTCTGTTTTAGAACCTTTTAATTCCATAATATTCTCCTTTGATGTTTGTGTTCGGCCAGAGCAAAGTCTATTCTTCTGAAAAATCTTCTTTGCCTACACCGCACAGAGGGCAAGTATAATCTTCCGGTAAATCTTCAAAAGCTACATTGCCGTTTTCAGCAGGGTCATATACATATCCGCATACATTGCATACAAATTTTTTCATTTTTCTCTCCTTTGTTTGCTATTTACTTGTTATTTTTACCTTTAAGGCATTTGTTGCAGATTCCTCTAATCTGCAGATTTAAATCTTTTATTTCACCAAATTTTAATGCATTTTTAGGTATATTGATTTTTTCACTGTCTTCTAAAAAGATATCATATACTTCATTACACTGTACACATAAAAAATGGTGGTGAGGTGTCTTATCCGCGTCAAAACGGGCCTTGGGAAGCTGGTTGTCTACTCTGAATATCATATTTAATTCTTCTAGAGAAGCAAGTGTTCTGTATACTGTATCAATAGATACTGTAGGCAATTTATGTTTAACCGCTTCGTAAACTGTTTCTGCATCAGGGTGTTCACACGAGCTTGCAACTTCTTTGTAAATTTCTATTCTTTGCTGCGTAAGGCGCATGCCTTTTTCCTGACAGATTGTTTTGAGTTCTTCCAGTTTTTGTTGTAGGTATTGCTCTTTAGAAGCATTCTTATTCATACCGATTCCTTAATAAGAATTATTCTTATTTAAGTATAACAGACGTTTTTGACAAACGCAAGCCCTAAATTAAAAAATTCAGGGCTTGATATAAAACTTATCATTATATTTTTATATTAACTGCGTTTTAATTTGTTTAGTGCTGCATGTTTCTGTAGCAGTCAGAGCAATAAACAGGTCTGTCACCTTTTGGTTCAAACGGAACAGTTGTTTGAGCTCCACAAGCAGAACAAGTAACACTATACTGGGGTCTGCTTCCGTATCCGCCTCTTGAACCATGGCCATGGCCGCCGCCTCTTTGTGCTTTTTTAGCAGCTCTGCAAGCAGGGCATCTTTTTGGCTCTGAATAGCCTTTAGATGCATAGTATTCCTGATCATCTGCTGAAAATGTAAATTCCGCACCGCAGTCAGCGCATGTGATTTGTTTGTTTTCGTAACTCATAAGTTACCCTTTCTTTTTGTACTTACACCACTATGCGCTAAATATTTAAAAAAGTCTATCAATTTTTTATATTAGAATAATTTATTTACAAATCAGCAACAGCAGAAATTGTATCAGAACCTATTTCTTGCAAAAGAGCAATATATGCATTGTAATATACCCCGATGGCAGCAAGATACTCTGCAAGCAGTTCCTGATGCGAATGTTCTACAACAATCAAGCTGGTGAGAGGAGTTTTTCCCTTTTGATATCGTTGTTTTGAGAGTTTAAGTATTTCTCGCGATTCGGTGAGAATCTCATCATAATGATCAACGTTTTCTTTTGCAATAACAAATTTGTCATGGTTTGTATGGATTACGTTTTTTGTAATATTTATTATGGAATTGTATTCAAGCTGAGCTTTTTCATAATTCAGACGTGCGTTTTTAATTTCCGGGTTGTACATGTACAAAGAAGGTATATCAAACCCGGCACCAACATATGCACCGGGAGTGCCGTCATGGGCAAAAGCATAACCGCCTGATATATAAACGTCAGGGATTCTTTGTCTTATTGCAACATCAATGTCCCTTTTAGCTTTTATCATTTTAGCTTCTGCCATTTTTATGTCATATCTGTTATTAAAAGCAGCAGATTCCAACGCCTCATATCCTGGCAGATTAAACTCGGCCACGACAGCTCTGTCAAATAAAGAGTCTTCTTTAGAATCATAGAGTGTAAGATTATTTTCAAGATTTAGTATTCTGTTAAAGTTATACTGCGCTGTTCTGACATTGGCTTTTGCTTTATTGATTTGGATTAATTGCTTTTTCAGTCTCATATCAGCTTGCAGAACATCTATTTCATAGCTGTCAGATTTTTTTGATTTATTGCGTGTAATCTTGCATAAATCTTCTAACAGCTCTTTTCTCTCTTCCATTATTTTAAGGTCTGATTTTGCAACAAGGAGGTTAAAATAAGCTGTTCTAATACGAAGTTTGAGTTTGAATTCGTAATCATTAATTTTATTTTCTGTATAATCCAAAGAGGCCATAGCAGCTTTTTTTCTTGCACCTCTTTTTGTAATTTCAACAGGCAAAGTAATACCAAGCTGGCTAGAATTCGCCTTTGCAATTCTCCCCATTAAAAGGTTTGATTGAAACTGCGGGTTTTTAAGTGCATTAGCAATTTTTATATCATTTTGAGAAATACCAAGATTCTTTCTCTGTTCCTGCAATTCAATATTGCCTTTTAGAGCCATCTCCATGGCCTGCTGCAAGGATATTTTAAACTTATCATCCTCCGAATACGCAAGCTGTTTAGAGTCCAGCGCTAACGCCGACAGACAGCTACCCAGCAATATTAACGTAATTAGTAAAAACCTTTTCATGCATTAAATATTTTATTATAAAAAAAGCCTGAGACAAATTTTTTCACATCAAATATAAAAAATAGTGTATTATAGATTTGTAAAAGGATAGAAAAAGAAAGGATAAACATATGTGGGAAAAAGATATGAATATTCACCAGATTCAAGAAATCAGAGTGAAAAATAACGTTTTCTTTGGTGTTGGAGCTATAACAAAAATTGAAGATATAGCAAAAGACCTTAAGTCCAAAGGTGTAGATAAAGTTATCGTTGTGAGCGGAAAAGGTGCATATAAAGTAACAGGTGCATGGGATTATGTAGAAAAAGCACTCATCAATAACGGTATCGGCTACATAAATTATGCAAAAGTAACACCAAACCCCACTACTGATGCAATAAACGAAGCAGTTAGCGAAGCAAAACAATTTGGAGCAAAAGCTGTTATTGCAATAGGCGGTGGTTCACCGATTGATACAGGTAAAAGTGTTGCCATACTGCTTGAATATACAGACAAAACCGCAGAAGAACTTTATGACCTGGAATTTGCTCCACAAAAGGCTGCACCGATTGTTGCAATCAATCTGACACATGGCACAGGTACAGAGGTAAACAGATTTGCGGTTGCAACAAATCTCAAAAAGAATTTTAAACCGGCAATTGCATACGATTGTATTTATCCGACATATTCAATTGATGACCCGCAGCTGATGACAAAACTTTCTAAAAATCAGACATTATACACATCAATTGACGCAGTAAACCATGTTGTGGAAGCTGCAACATCAAAGGTAGCATCACCTTATGCAATAACACTGGCAAAAGAAACTATCCGCCTTGTTGCAAAATATCTTCCAAAAGCTGCAGAAGATTTGGAAAATCCTGAATACAGATATTACCTGCTTTACGCATCACTGCTGGGCGGGGTAGGTTTTGATAACGGATTACTGCACTACACACACGCTCTTGAACATCCATTGAGCGCAATCAAGCCTGAATTATCCCACGGATTAGGTCTTGCAATGCTGCTGCCAGCAGTGGTTAAAGCAATATATCCTGAAAAAGCTGCAACACTTGCAGATATTCTTGAACCAATTGCACCTGGTTTAAACGGCACACCTGACGAAGGGGAAAAGGCAGCAAAACTTGTTGAAAAATGGCTTTGTGATGTTGGCGTTACGCAAAAACTCAAAGACGACGGATTTTGCGAATCTGATGTAGACAAGCTTGTAGACCTCTGTTTCACAACTCCTTCTTTGGATGGACTATTGAGCATTGCACCAAACGAAGCAACAAGAGAAAGAGTTCGTGAAATTTACGAAGAATCTATGACACCTTTTAACAAATAAACTGTAAAAATGCAAAAAAGCCCTCAATAATATTGGGGGCTTTTTTATTACATAAACGCTCTTGGATGATGAGTTATAAACCAATTAGCAAAGTCTATTACCATATGCTCTTTTAAGGCATCTTTTGCTCTTTCATCATTGTTATTGTCATTTAAAAACTTTATTGAGGCATTGTAATTAGCCAAAAACTTGATTGCATTTTTAATTTCATTTGCGTCGTTTAACAATACTCTTCTGATTTCAGAGAAAAGACGAAAACCGTTGATAGTATCAATTTGATTGTAATAGTTGAAGCCTTCTGTGAGTTTTTCTTTTACAATCGGCATAAAAAGGTTGATAGTAAAATCTTTTGCTGCTTTGTCGGAAAGAGGCTTTGCAAAAAGCTTCATCTCTTTATTCATTGAGTCTTTTCTTCTTAAAAATTCGTCAGTCAGATTATGCCTTTTTATATAATCAAACGTATCGCCTCTTTCATTGGCAAAGACTGCTGGGTTTTGTGTAAGCTCAAACAAATTGTTGTTCATTATAAAATCATTTGTGCGAGAAATAAGTATGTGAGTGAAATTAAATTGGTTATTAATTTCCTCAACTTTTGCCCTTGCCTGTTCGTAAACATCCTCCATCTGCTGCGGCGAGAGGTTCAAAATTTCTGCAGCGCCGGGTGTTTTTAAAATTACTATTTTTTGCATTGTTTTAAAATCAATATTTTTGTCATCAAACAAAAAGGTCATAAGTTCTTTTGAAAACATTTCAGGATAAACATTTAGGTTTTGTTTTTCGATTGTTCTAAAACGTCTTTTCACATCTTTAGGAGAGTTTATATCAAAAACTTCTTTATTTTCTTTTGGCATAACAGGCTGCACAATTGTATTGTGTTTTTGAAGCTCTCTTGCCTGCCGTTCCATTTCTTTTTGATTTTGTATTCTAGCCTGTCTTCTTTTCTTTGCATTTTCTAACACAAAATTTTTGATATCAACCGCACGTGCAAGAAGATTTTCCAAACGCTGCGGGTTTTCTTTATCCGCATAAGCTTCTTCAAATTGCAGCATTGTATCATTATAGGCTTGGGTATAATTTTCTTTAAACTTAGGGTCATTATTCCAAAATTCAAGCATAATTGCTCTGGAGCGCGAAGCAAAGTCTTCATTTTCGCTCATAAAGTTTTCGTCATTATACTTTTCACTGTATATTTGTGCCAGTTTTTGGCTGTAGTCAACCTTATCCATTGCTAAAGTTTGTATAGGCCCCTGAAATTTTATAAAAACAGAAGCATTGGGAGCATCTTTTGCAGCTTCTCTTCCTTCCAGCATTTTTTGAATATGTTCTGCTCTCTTTTCTGCACTTAGAGAAGCCCACCAGCGTGTAGTGCTTTCTGAAAGTTTTTTACGGGTTTCTTCGCCGGCAACATGGCCTTTTTGATTACAAGCTTCCTGCTCAAAACCTTTGTAGTATTGTCCGTTTCTTTTTGATGGATTATAGTCTTTATCTAATCTTGTTGCCTGAAAAGAATTCCAGTAAGCAATTTTAGGGAAATGTACACCCAGTGAGCTCAAGTCAGCATAAGTAAATTTTTCTCCATCAAGCAGCTCTTTCACATGAAAAGCAGATTTTTTTTTAAAGTCTTCATTGATCTCTTTAAGTGTTTTCCCTTCCAGATATATCTTTTTCACTAGATATACTGTTAAATCTTCCTTATTAGATTCATCAAACTCTTTGGAAAAAATAGGTTCTTTAGTATTTAATTCCAGATATCTCAACTTATATAAAAGGCCTCTTGTTGCTCTGGTTTTTGTTACTGATTTTAAATCACCAAACAAAGGTTCATCATCGTAAAAGCCCTTGATATCATCCACACTTGTTGCAGCATTGAGCCATTTGTATGCATTTTTTTGCAGCTCTGTGGGGTGGATTTGTTTTCTTACATTAAAATCCTCAAGCAAATACTCTTTCATTGTCTTTGGCATATTTTCAGAGTTGAAGTCTTGAAAATTTTCCGGACTTCTATTCAATCTGGCAGCAAAACTTACATTGTAGTCTCTGTATGCAAAATTATAATTATCATTTTGATTAAAATTAGCCAATTGTGATTGTAATGTTTTTGACGCAGCTGTTTTGTGGAAATTGTATTTGTATGCATTGATTTGTTGAATTTTCATAAATATCCCTGTAAATTATATGTCTGATTATTTTAAGACAAAACAAAATTTTTTTTGCCATTATTTGTTAAATTTACTCTTAATTTTAATAATATGATATAATTTGTACGGTAGAAAAAACGGAGTAAACAAATGGAATATAAAGGCAAAGCATTTAAATTTGGAGACAATATATCAACAGACCACATTGCTCCGGGAAGATTATTTCATTTACGTTCGGATTTAAATGAGTTTGCAAAACATGTACTTGAAGACGCAGACGAGACTTTTGCATCATCTATGAAAAAGGGCGACTTTGTAGTTGCAGGCAACAATTTTGGACTTGGGTCATCAAGAGAGCACGCTCCACAAATTATCAAAATTGCCGGAGTCAGAGCAGTATTGGCAAAGTCTTTTGCAAGAATATTTTACAGAAATGCAATCAACATAGGGCTTTTGCTTATCGAATGTGACACTGACAAAATTAATGCAGGTGATGAGCTCGAGGTTGATATCAAAAAAGGTGTTGTTAAAAATATCACACAAAATACAGAAATTACCTTTGCGCCGCTGCCGGATGTTATGATAAAACTTCTGCACGACGGCGGTTTGATTGAACACCTAAAAAAACACGGTGATTTTGATTTGGTTTAACAAATACATATAAAAAAAGACCTTCTTTCTTCAAGAAGGTCTTTTAATTTATTTATAAGAATAAACAAGATTAGAAGTTTAAGCCAGCTTCTCTTGCTGCATCTGCCAAAGCAGAAACTCTACCGTGGTATAAGAAACCGCCTCTGTCAAATACACATTCATTGATGCCTGCTTTTAAAGCTTTTTGAGCAATAGCTTCACCAACTACTTTTGCAGCTTCAACGTTTCCGCCATGACCCAATTTTTCTCTCAAATCTTTATCGATTGAAGATGCTGAGCAAAGTGTAACTTTTGCAACGTCATCAATTAATTGAGCGTAGATGTGTTTTGTACTTCTGTATACAGCCAATCTTGGAGCTTCAGCTGTACCGGAGATTTTTGTTCTTACACGGATGTGTCTTTTTCTTGTTTGTTCTTTTCTGTTTTTTGCTTTAATCATTTTTCTTTCCTTTCACCCAGACCTTCTTACTACGAAATTTGATTTTATTCAAATATTCTATAAGGGTCTTTAATGGCTAATTTATCTTATTGTGCTATTATTTCTTACCTGTTTTACCAGCTTTACGTCTTACGTATTCGCCTTCGTATCTAACACCTTTTCCTTTGTATACTTCAGGAGGACGTTTGCCTCTGATTTCAGCAGCTACATCGCCAACCATTTGTTTGTTAGAACCTGTAACTGTGATTTTTGTGTTAGCTTCAACTGAAATTTTGATTCCTTCAGGAGGAGTAACCAAAACAGGGTGAGAATAACCTAAAACGAGGTTGAGGTTAGAACCTTCCATGTTAGCTCTGTAGCCAACACCCTGGATTTCTAATTTTTTTGTAAAGCCATGTTTAACACCTTCAACAGCATTGTTAACCAATGTTCTTGACAAGCCCCACAAAGCTCTTGATTTTCTATCGTTGTGATCTTTAATATCAACGATAATTTCGTTATTTTCAACTTTAACTGTAACTTCCTCGCGGAGTTCAACTGTTTCTGTACCCAAAGGTCCTTTTGCAGTTACAACCTGACCGTCGATTTTTACTTCAACGCCGTCGGGAATTACAACAGGTTTTTTACCTATACGTGACATCTTTTTATCTCCAATTTATATTATTATCTTACTTAATTTGTTTAACAATCAAAGATTGCTCGAGGTTTACCATACGTAGCAAATAACTTCGCCGCCGAGTTTTTCTTTTCTTGCTTTTCTGTCAGTCATAAGACCTTTGCTTGTAGAAATGATAGCAATACCTAAACCGCCAAATACCTGCGGAAGGTCTTTTGCTTTAGAATATACTCTCAAACCTGTTTTAGAAATTCTTTTTAAGTTAGAAATAACGGGTTTGTGTGTTTCATCATATTTCAATGTGATTGAAAGAACTTTGAATTTTCCAACTTCTTTTTCTGTGTAATCAGTGATGTAACCTTCTTCTTTCAAAACTTTAGCCAATTCAACTTTAAGTTTTGATGAAGGCATTTCAACAACTTCATGAGAAACGATATTAGCGTTTCTGATTCTTGTCAGCATATCTGCTATAGGATCTGTATACATATTTTATTTCCTTTACTACTTACTTGAACTAATATTACCGTCAGGCAGTATAGTAAAGCAATTGGTGTTACCAGCTTGCTTTAACTACACCGGGTAATAAACCTTCATGAGCCATTTTTCTCAAGCAGATTCTGCAAAGACCGAAGTCTCTGTGGAAACCGTGAGGACGGCCGCATATAGAACATCTGTTGTGAAGTCTTACTCTAGGGTATTTACCTTTTGATACGAGTAATTGTCTTCTTTGTTCTTTAGCTATCATTGATTTTTTAGCCACGATTTTCTCCTTTTTTATGCAATATTTTGCATTAACCTTGAATTTATATCAAATCTTAACCGTAAGATTAAGCTTGTGATTTCTTTTTAAACGGCATACCGAGCTCTGTTAACAATGCTCTTGCTTCTTCGTCTGTTTTTGCAGTTGTGATGATAGAAATGTTCATACCAAATACTGCATCAACTTCGTCGTAAGAGATTTCAGGGAACAATGTTTGTTCTTTCAAACCTAATGTGTAGTTGCCTCTGCCATCAAAACTTTTAGAAGAGATACCTCTAAAGTCACGGATTCTGGGGAGAACTACGCAGATAAGTTTTTGTAAGAAATCATACATTCTTTCGCCGCGTAATGTAACCATACAACCAACAGGCATACCTTCTCTTAATTTGAAGGATGAAATTGATTGTTTTGCTTTAGTAATTACAGCTTTTTGACCTGCAATTTTTGTTAATTGTTTAACAATTGTTTCAGCCAGTTTAGAGTTGTGACAAGCTTCACCAACACCCATATTGATAACAATTTTGTTCAATTTAGGGATTTGGTTAACGTTTTCATAACCAAACTGAGATTTCAAAGATTCTTTTACTTCTTCTTCATATCTTACTTTTAAGTCTTTAGTTAATGTTGTCATTTTTCTTTCCTTTTCGTAGAATGTACCTTCATTTTAGTACAAACATAATATTTGTGCACAAACAAGGCACCCATACTTGTCTAATCTAAAGACGCCTTAAGGTAATTAGGCGTCTAATTGTTCACCGCATTTTTTGCAAACGCGTACTTTCTTGCCATCAACAATATCGTGTTTGATTCTTGTTGCTTTTTCGCAAGATGAGCAGTAAACCATAACTTTGGAAGAATCAACAGGAGCTTCAATTTTAGTCAAGCCGCCTTGAATACCTGCCATAGGATTAGGTTTTTGTGCTTTTGTGATCATATTAGCACCTTCAACAATTACTTTGTTTTCTGATGCAATGATTTTTTTAACGTTGCCGATTTTACCTTTATCTTTACCTGAAGTTAAGATAACACGGTCACCGGTTTTAACGTGTAAATCATGTTGTTCTACTGGTTTTTTCTTATTTCTCATTGTTAGTTTCCTTATTAGATAACTTCCGGAGCTAATGAAATAATCTTCATGAAGTTTTTATCTCTTAACTCTCTGGCAACAGGTCCGAATACACGAGTACCTCTGGGGTTGCCGTCTTTGTTAATAATAACAGCTGCGTTTTCGTCAAATCTGATTACAGAGCCGTCAGCACGTTTGATGTCAGCTTTAGTTCTAACAACAACAGCTTTAACAACGTCAGATTTTTTAACAGCCATATTAGGTGTAGCGTCTTTAACTGTAGCTACAATTACGTCACCAACGTGAGCAAACTTTTTGTTAGAGCTGCCCATTACGCGGATGCAAAGAAGTTCTTTTGCACCTGTGTTGTCGGCTACGACTAATCTGGTTTCTTGTTGTATCATTGTCTTTTATCCTTTATTTCATTTTTATAGAAATTGATTTACTGATTTTATATAAAAGCTTATCTTGCTTTTTCTACAATCTCAGCAACGACCCATCTTTTGTCACCTGAAATCGGTCTAGATTCGATGATTCTTACCACATCGCCTTCACCGCAAGAATTTTCAGCATCATGTGCTTTATAATTTTTGTGAGTTTCGATGATTTTGTGGTATTTAGGGTGTTTGTTGTATTCAGCTACTTTAACAACAGCTGTTTTATCCATTTTGTTGCTTACTACAACGCCTTGTTTTTCTTTCTTCGGCATCTTACTTTACCTCTGACTTTTCTTTAATTAGTGTCTTAGCTTGAGCTACAACAGTTTTTAATTGACGAATTTGAGCTGTGTTTTCAAGTTTTTGCAAAGATTTTTGCATTCTCAAATCAAGCAGCTGCTTTTTTGTGTCAACAATTAACGCATTAAGCTCATCTATTGATTTTTCTTTAAGTTCTTGTAATTTCATTGTTTTTTCCTTTAATTACGATTGGTAATTATCCGCTTAATTAAGCTTCAGCAGCTTCTTTTTCAATAATTTTAACTTTGATAGGAAGCTTTTGAGCAGCCAATTTAAGTGATTCGATAGCTACGTCTCTTTGACCGAATTCGAGTTCAAAGAGTACTCTGCCCGGTTTAACAACAGCTACCCAGTATTCAGGGTTACCTTTACCTTTACCCATACGAGTTTCAGCAGGTTTTGCAGTGATAGGTTTATCCGGGAAGATTTTAATCCAAACATTACCGCCTCTTTTGATGTTACGAGTCATCGCACGTCTTGCGGCTTCTATTTGTCTTGATGTAATCCAGGCAGGATCGCAAGCGATAAGACCGTAGTTACCAAACTCGAGTTTTGTACCTCTTGTTTCGTGGCCTTTCATTCTGCCTTTCATTTTCTTACGATATTTAGTTTTTTTGGGCATTAACATTTTAGTGTCGCTCCTAATTATTATTTTGTGTTATTACTCTGCAGATTCAGAAGATCTTTTGCTTCTTCTTCTTCCGCCTAATTGTTTTTCTTCATGGTTTCCGGCTTTTTTAGCTTTGATGTTCATATCAGCTTTTTCGCCAGGCATTAAGTTGCCTTTGAAAATCCAAACTTTTACGCCGATTTTACCCATGATTGTATCTGCTTCAGCAAAACCGTAGTCTACGTCAGCACGAAGTGTTTGAAGAGGAATTCTTCCTTCTTTAACCCATTCGCTTCTGGCAATTTCAGCACCGCCCAAACGACCTGATACCATAATTTTGATACCTTGAACGCCTGAACGCATTGTTCTTTGAACAGCCTGTTTCATTGCTCTTCTGAATGCGATACGTTTTTCTAATTGAAGAGCGATAGATTCTGAAACTAATTGAGCATCAGCATCAGTTCTGGCTACTTCAACCACGTCAATAGAAACTGTTCTGTTAACGAGTTTTGCTACGTCAGCTCTTAATTCTTCAATACCTTGACCGCCTCTGCCTACAACGATACCGGGTTTAGCTGTAACAACGGTAATGTTAACGTTTTGAGCTTTTCTGGCGATTAATATTTTAGAAATACCAGCTGCGTATAATCTTTTCTTGATATATTTTCTTAATTTATCGTCTTCTTTAACGAATTCGGGATAATCTTTTCTCTTAGCGTGCCATGTGCTTTCCCAAGGTTCGATTATACCTACTCTGAATCCTTTTGGATGTGTCTTTTGTCCCAAGGTCAGCCTCCTTAATTCTTACTACTTGCTAATTTAACTGTTAAATGAGAAGTTCTTTTGAGTCTTCTGTAGATTCTGCCTTGAGCTCTCGGTTTACCTCTCTTGTATGTCGCACTTTCATCAGCGAAAATTTCTGAAATTTTAAGGTCTTCAGCATTTGCACCAAATTTTTCATTAGCGTTAGCAATTGCTGCAACCAAGTTTTTTTCAACAACTCTTGCTGCGAAGTATGGCATAAATTTTAAGATTTTTGCTGCTTCTAATGCAGACTTGCCTCTCAACTCGTTGATTACTCTGCGCAATTTACGAGCCGGCATACTTATATTAGTTTGTTTTGCCATTGATTCTTGCATAGTTTACTTCCTTTTAGCTGTTTTATCTTGACCTGCATGGCCTCTGAATAACCTAGTAGGTGCAAATTCACCTAATTTATGACCAACCATTTGTTCTGTAACATAAACCGGTACGTGGCTTTTGCCATTGTGAACAGCAATTGTGTGACCCAACATGTCAGGTACAATCATTGATGCTCTTGACCAAGTTTTGATTACTTTTTTCTCTCCAGCTTCGTTCATTTTAGCGATTTTCTTCTGAAGTGATTCTTGTACAAATGGACCTTTTTTTAGCGAACGAGCCATTCATTATCTCCTTACTTATTACGTTTTCTGCCTCTAACAATATACTTGTCAGAATGTTTATTAGATTTTCTAGTTTTGTAACCAAGAGCCGGTTTGCCCCATGGAGTTTTCGGGTGTCCGCCGGGACCTGTTTTACCTTCACCACCACCGTGAGGGTGATCGCAAGGGTTCATTGTTACACCGCGGACTGTAGGTCTGATACCCATGTATCTTTTACGACCTGCTTTACCGATTTTCATGTTTTTCTGTTCAGCGTTACCTAAAACACCGATTGTAGCCAAACATTCTTTTCTGATCATTCTCATTTCTGAGCTCGGTAATTTGATAGTTACGTAGTTGCCTTCTTTAGCCATTAACTGTGCAGCAGCACCTGCTGTTCTGACTAATTTAGCACCGCGTCCCGGTATCATTTCCACGTTGTGTATCATTGTACCTAACGGAATCATTTCCAAAGGTAATGCATTACCAGTCATAATATCTGCGTTAGGACCTGAAACAATAGTGTCACCTACGTTTAAGTTTTGAGGTGTTAAGATATATCTTTTTTCACCGTCAGCGTAGAACACTAATGATATTCTTACGTTTCTGTTCGGATCGTACTCGATAGTTTTTACAACACCGGGAACACCGAATTTTTCACGTTTGAAGTCAATAACACGGTAAGCTCTTTTTACACCGCCGCCTTTGTGACGACATGTGATTCTACCTGTATTATTTCTTCCTGCTGTTTTTCTTATAGGCTTCAACAAGGATTTTTCAGGTTTTGATGTAGTGATATCAGCGAAATCATCTTTTATCATACCTCTTTGTCCAGGTGAAGTTGGATTTATAACTTTTTTACCCATTTTCTTTTGCTCCTGTTTCTTGGGATTACTGCATAACCATCGGCATTACAGCCACCGTTATGCTCCTATTAATTCTTCAATCGGTTCACCTTCGATAGTGACGATTGCTTTTTTACCTGATTGCGTTCTACCTGCGCTATAGCCAACTCTTTTTGCTTTAGAAGGCATATACACAGTGTTTACGCTTTTTACTTTTCTGCCCGGGAAAGCCAGTTCGACAGCTTGAGCAATTTCAACTTTAGTAGCGTCTTTTACAACTTCAAAAGTGTATTGCTGTAAAGTAGTTGCTTCCATAGACTTTTCAGTGATGATAGGTCTTTTAATGATGTCGTACAGTCTTTCTGTATTGTTTTTCATGCTGCTCATTATTTAGACAACCTTTCAGTAATTTCATTTATTGCTGCTTCTGTAATAATTACGTTATCAGCTTCTAACAAGTCTTTTACGTTCAAGTTAGAAGGTAAAATAATTCTTACGTTCGGTAAATTTCTTGCGCTCAGCTCGAGGTAAGCATTTTCTGCTGCTTTAACATCAGCGATGATTAAAATTTTACCTTCAACTTTAAGAGCTTTAAGAGTTTCAGCCATCAACTTAGTTTTAGGTTCGTTGATTTCAGAGAAATCTTTAACCAAAACTGTGTTGTCGATTCTAGCTGACAAAGCTGATTTAAGAGCGAGTCTTCTTGCTTTTTGGGGCATTGCAAAACCGTAGTCTCTGGGTTTTGGTCCAAAGATAACGCCGCCGCCTGCAAATAATGGTGAACGAAGAGAACCAGCTCTTGCTCTACCTGTACCTTTTTGTTTCCAGGGTTTTCTGCCGCCTCCAGATACTTCTGCTCTTGTTTTAGTGCAAGCACTGCCTGCTCTGCCGTTGTTTAACTGGCGTCTCAAGGCAAGGTGCATTACATGCAAGTTAGGTTCAACGCCGAAGACTTTTTCGTCAAGAGCGATTTGTCCTACTGCACTTCCTTTTGTATTTAGTATTGAAACTTCTTTTGTCATTTTTCTTTAACCTCAATTAAATTGTTATTCTCAAGATTTAAGGAAACTAGTTCCATTTAACTCTTGAAGGGATTACTGTAACCATTTTTCCTTCCGGTCCGGGTACTGAGCCTTTAACCAAAAGCAAGTTGCTGTCTTTATCAACCTGAACAACTTTTAATTTAGTAATAGTTACTCTTTCATTTCCCATGTTTCCGGCCATGCGTTTACCTTTAATTACACGGCTGGGTGTAGTACCTGCACCGATAGAACCGGGTTCTCTGTGGTTTTTAGAACCGTGGCCCATAGGTCCTCTTGAGAAGTTCCATCTCTTAACGGTACCTTGGAAACCTTTACCTACTGATTTACCAGTTACGTCAACTTTTTCAACGTTTTCAAGAATTGATAAATCAATTTGTTGTCCAACTTTATATTCAGATGAGTTTTCTACTCTGAATTCCTGCAAATGTCTGAAGTTATCAAGGCCGTTTTTAGCAAAGTGACCGATTTGAGCTTTTGTTAAGTGTTTTTCTTTAGCGGGCTCAAAACCAACCTGAATTGCATTGTAACCATCAGAGTCAACAGTTTTAACTTGAGTAACTGTTAACGGGTCAACTTTGATAACTGTTACAGGAATTGCCAGTCCTTGTTCATCAAAGACTTGTGTCATTCCTAATTTTTTACCTACCACGCCTAATCTTGATTTAGACGCGCTTTTAGCGTTTGTAGTCATATCTACCTTTCTCCTTGTGAGCGCTACTTGTGTTACTTCGGGCGGTTTGTCCAAGACCGCCTCATTTGTTTTTACGGACTGTAGATCACATTAAATCTTATTCAATTGTTAATGTGTTATTAGTTTCGGATTTCTTAACCCTGGAATCGAAGAAGTTATAAATTATAACTTAACTTCGATATCAACACCTGCAGGTAAATCCATTCTGCTTAACTCTTCAGTTGTCTGTTGAGTCGGGTCATAGATGTCGATAATTCTTTTGTGAATTCTCATTTCAAAATGTTCTCTTGACTTTTTGTCAACGTGAGGTGATCTTAAAACGCAATACAATCTTCTTTTTGTAGGAAGAGGAATAGGACCTGCAACCTTAGCATCAGTTCTTTTTGCTGTTTCAACAATTTTTTCTGCTGATACGTCAATAAGTTTATGATCATATGCTTTTAAGCAAACTCTGATTCTTTGTCTTTGAGCTGTACTCATTTGTTATACTTCCTTTGCTTTTAACTTATTGCTTTTTAATATACTGCTGGGCGCTGTGATGGCGGCTTTTTATTAGAAAGCGCACATTTATGCACATAGCCAGCTAGTGTATTAACTACCTTATATTAAACAAAATTGCTCGTCAACAGTATTTTTAGCTTTTTTTGACAAATTTTTAAAATTTTACAAAAGTTTATAATTGTACACAAAAAAATATAATATTTTGCATAAATAAAATAATTCTTTATAATAAATTTATGAATTTTAAAGTTGAGTATATCAATAAGTTAAAAATTACAATTACTGCTGTATTAATTATTTTACTGTCATTATTTGCTTATTTTTTCAAAGATTTCTTTAATTATTTTGAAAATAAGTTTATAGACGCACGCAGTTATCTCAGTGTTGATGGCGGAATATTCTCGCAAAAATTTAAAAAGTCTGACAGTGACATTGTTATCATTTCTGTTAATGATTTAACCCAGTACGAAGCGGCACGGTCTTCCGAATTGAATCTGACACGCTGGCCGTGGTCTCGTGTTGTATGGGCAAAAATCATTAACTTTATTGAAGCACAAAAGCCTGCTGTTCTTATAGTTGATTTAAATTTTTCAAACTACGAAGACCTTTCAAGAAACTATACCTCTCCTGATATGGTTTTGGCTGACACTATCGGATATTACGACAACATTGTTTTGTCAACAGCATTAAGAACGCCATATAAAGACACTGACAAAATCGATCCTGCCAAAATTCTGGAGAATTTTGAAAACCCATACAATCCCGCCAGCAACACTCTAAACATGTACATAGATAACAAACAGCTGGACAAGAATATTGCATATTATTCTCACACCCCCATTCCGAATATATTTACAAACAGCACAACAATGGGAGTAACAAATCTTGTCACAGGGAATAACAAAAACGAAAATATCAGATATTCACAGCCTGTATACAAACTTATCAAAGGTAACAAAGAATATTACATCCCCTCACTTGCACTGGCTGCTCTTTTAAAAAAAGAAGGGATAGGAAAATTAGCAGAAGAAATTCCTATTGAAAATAATATTTTAAAAGTGGGCAAGCACAGAATAAGGCTGGACAACAACGGGCAAACCTTTATAAACTGGCATTCTCACGAAAATGCATATACGGATATTCCGGTTAATTCAATATTACTGAGTATGGTAAGAGGCACTTCTTATTTTGAATACGACAAAATGAAATACCCTCTTAGCTTTTTAAAAGATAAAATAGTAATCATTGCACAAACCCAGACAGGGACAGAAACACATAACACGCCTGTAGCAAAAGACTTGCCTGATGCACAGATAAAAGCGACTATTATTGACAATTATATAAACGATTCTGACATAACAAACAAACAAAAAAGGCCGTTTTTAAAACACATAACTCCTTATAAAGGCACAATCATAACCTGCATATTCTGTGCTGCAATAATATTTGTAATGCTGATTGCAACAGATATGACACTGGCTTTTATCAACGGTTCTTTGATTATTTTTATTTATATTTTGTTGAGCATATTTTTGTTCTGCCATCCAAAATTCCGAATAATAATTGACATGGCTATGCCGTTATACTGGATATGTTCTATATTTATAATTTCATTTGTACTAAAAGCACATCATGAATTAAAAAAGAAAAAGAAAATTGAAACCATATTCGGAAATCTGGTATCACAACAGGTTTTAAAACAGCTGGTTACAAAACCTCACCGTCTTAATTTAAAATCAAGCGTGCAAAAAGTTACTGTAATGTCTTGCAACATATACAACAATCTTAAAATTTCAGACGAATTGTCACCTGAAAAATATGTTGAACTTGTAAACAATGTATTTAATACAATTGAAAAAATAATATTTAAATATAACGGTACCATCAACAGATTTGTCGGCAATTCCGTACTTGTATACTGGGGATATCCCATTCACTCACGCAAAGACAGTGAAAATGCTATCCGTGCAGCTTTAGAAATTCTGCAAAAAATCGATGAGTATAATGCAAGCGTGCACAATATCAATTTTGAAGATTATGACGAGCAAAACTTTGAAGAAAAAAATCCGGGTAAATATTTTATCAAAGTTAAGATTGCAATAAATACAGGAGATGCACTGATCGGACAAATCGGCTCCTCCAAAGTTTCTGACTTCACGGTGCTTGGTGACACTGTTGACGCGGTTGAAAGGCTTGAAGATGTTGCAGAAGAATTTGATAAAGATTTAATTGTCACAAAAAACACACTGGATCAGTTAGATGAAGAAATACCCGCAAATTATATGGGACAAATAAGATTAAAGAATTCCGCTGACAAAATAAAAATATTTGAGTTAAAATTGCCTCAAGAAGAAGAAAATAATAATTGGGACAACGAGGATAATGCTTCATATTGATTCACTGCTTCTTGAAGCTTTTTACGAAGAAAACAAAGATTTTTTTATAAACGCAAGATTACAAAAAATTCAGCAGCCGACAAGACGCGAAGTTATTTTGCAAATGAGAAATAACGGCGAGTCAAAAAAATTGTACATAAATATCAATCCAAGTTTTCATCATCTTTGTTTTATGAACAAAGAAAATGAAGCAAAAAGAAATATTCAAATCCCCAAACAGCCACCAATGTTTTGCATGCTATTAAGAAAACACATGGAAGGTGCAAGGATTTTAAAAATAAACAAGCCTGAATTTGAAAGAATAATTGAGCTTACGTTTGAAAATTACAATGAAATAGGCGATAGAATTGAAGAATGTCTGTCTATAGAATTGATGGGAAAACACAGTAATATTGTACTTTACAATACAGACAATAATATTATTCTGGGCTGTGCGCACAATATAGGAGAAGAAAAAAGTAAAGAAAGAGAGCTTGCCGGAGGACTTCCTTATATTTATCCGCCAAAACAAAACAAAAAAAATCTTTTACAAACACGTTTCAATAGTTTCAAATCTGCGATTTTAAAATCCAACGATTCACTAAAAAAAGCAGTTAGTGACAAATATTTTTCGTTATCACAAATCACAGTACAGGAAATTTGTGACGCAAAAAATATAGACTCAAAGCAAACAGCAAATTCGTTATCCGAACAAAATTTACAGATTCTGTTTGTTGAGCTGCATGAATTTTTGGAAAATAAAAACAGGCTGTATTCAGTTGATAAAGATTATTCCAAATATTCTTGTATAAATAATCTTGGAAATGAATATGACAACATCAACAATTTAATTGATGATTATTTTGCTTTAAATATAGAAAAAAATCTTGTTTCAAATTTGAAAACAAATTTGAAAGCAAAAATCAATAAGGAATTAAAAAAACAAACAAATACTTTTAATAACCAGCAAAAGCAGATTGATAAAAAAGAAAAAGCACAAATGTATATGACCAAAGGCAACCTTTTAACAGCAAATTCATATGCCGTGTCTGCGGGACAAAAATCTGTTACTTTAACAGACTATGAAACCAACACACCTGTTGAAATACAACTGGATGAAACCCTTTCTGTTATTGACAATGCAAAAAGATATTTTGCGCTGTATAACAAAACAAAAAAAGCATATCAAGTTGCACAGGAAATGTCAGAACAAACAAAAGAGGAAATCGATTATCTCAATCAGCTTTTGTTTGACATTGATATTTGTGACAATTTTGAAGAGCTCCAAGAAATAGCACAGGAGTTTGAGCCGCCGCAAAAAATTGACAAAAAGAAAAAAGAAGAAAATATCAAACTTACAAAAGAAGAGATTGATGGATTCACTGTATATATAGGAAAAAACAACAAGCAAAATGACTATTTGTATTCAAAAATTTCATCCGGAGATGATGTCTGGTTTCACGTTTTAAATACACCGGGCTCACACGTAATAGCCAAGACAGGAAGCTCTTCTCAACAATTAAAAGATGAGACGGTTTTAAAAATAGCAAAACTTGCCAAACAATATTCGACTGCTAAAAACTCAACAAAAGCAGCTGTTGTTTATACATTACGAAAATACATAAAACGGCCTAACAACACAAAATCAGGATTTGTTGTTTATAAAAATGAAACAGAAATTGTTGTAGATTAATTAAATTTCTTTGTTAACAAAAACGCTTGGCATTTTTGAAAGACCGAGTATTGCATTAGTTGCATCTTCAGGAGAAATTGTTTTTACTATTTCCTGTTTTTCAGAATCCCAGACCTCAATCATATTGTCTTGGTTGAAGCGAAAATGAAATTGAGCTCCGTATTCATCATCCTCATCATCTATCAAATCAGGATTTGGAGGAGTGTTAGTGTTTTCTTGAGAGGGGCTTTCCTCTTCATCTTCTTTTTCTTTAGGTTCACCAACAAAGGGGATAGTGCCGTTAAAAGCAGCATCCGGGTCTTTTCGGCCGGCTTTTTCTTTTTTGCCCACGCCGTCAACGTCTGCCATTTGGTTTTCAAGAGCTTGCTTGGCAGTGGCTTCTGCCTCATTGGCAAGCTGCGCAGAGGACATATTCCTGTTTATTCCCAAATTAGACATTGAAAACCCGTCAATACCCATAGACACCTCTTCTTAACATTTTTGATATATACTTCGTACATGATATTATAATACATGTTAGTGATATTATAAATAGTGGAGTTAATTGAGTTTTATGGCACAAAATAACCTGGGTGTTCTTATAGGGACAATTTTGGATGCGCCTGTTTGGGTGCAGGAAGTAATCTTTCTTGATTTAAAAAGACATCTTGAAACAATTCACCCAGGCAGTACTGATCCCGGCAGAGAAGATGAAATATACCCTTCTCTTGTGCCTGAAGTTTCTTTTAAAGGAAAAAAAGAGCTTCAAAATCATGATTTGAATCTTGATATGAATGTTTACAGATATTTAGACAGTGCATTAAAAGGGCTCAGGGTAATTGATATTACGTTGAATAATTTTTGGACACTGGAAGAATCCTCTTCATATCTTGCACAATGTATTAAAGCAGAGCTTATAAAAAATCCTCCAAACCCGGTGATAAGTGCAAGCATATTTTATCTTGGCGGTGAAATAAGACTGGGTGAGTATGTTAAAAGGTTGAATATGATAAACATAGAACAGCTTGATGACATATTAAGAAATCAAAAACATTATAACGACCAAAACCCTGATGCAAAATTGAGAATCGGTGAAATTATGGTTAAAATGGGGCTTGTGGCAAACCGGGATATTGACAAAATTATCACTATTAAAAACGAAGCTCAAAAACGTTTTATTATGAAAAATGACTTTAAACAAACACCTGTGCAGCCTGTATCATCAGTACAACCGGTGCAAAACAATGCAGAAATAATTGAGCTTAAACAAAAACTTCAAAAACTCACAGCAGAAAATAATCTTTTAAAAGATAAATTAAGAGCTATATTTAATATTCAAAATAAAAAATAGCACTTAACAGCTCACAGCCTAAGAAGAAACTCTGCTACTTATCTTTTTAACCGAAGGTTTTAAATGTTTCTTCAATGTTTTTATCAATAACTTTTTTAACAGAATCCATTTCGGTTTCTATTGCTTTTTGTTCAGTAGAGAGCTGTTGAATCTGTGTATCAAACTTTTTATCTATACGTTCAAGTTTTTCAACCTTGGCTTCGTATTCTGCATTGGCAATATTATAATCACCCTGATCAGCACCCTGGTAGATAAAAGAGGCACCATCCAGAGACTGGCTGACCCAGCTGCCGGAATTGTCCTGGCGCATAATAGTCCAGTTGCCTGTTTTCAGGTTGTTTTCAAAATAATCAGCCTGTGTTGCATAAGGCTCTACAACATAGTTTTCAACAGTTTTACCTTCCGGCATCGGGTTTGGCAATTCTGTTACAACCGTACGGCCAAAAGAATCTTCTACCTGCATAGCAAGCCCGCCATCTTCGGCGCTGCCTGTAACAATCTGATAGGAAAGTCTTGGCAGGTCTGTTGTAATAGAACCTGTTCCGGATGGAGAATAATAAAGGTGTTGCACATTCATACCGTTATTAAAAAGACTTATTTCGTCTTCAATCAGATTTGCATTCATCAGCTTTTGCTGTGTAAGCTGTTGAATCTGAAATTCAACGTTATTCTTTCTAGCTGTTAAACACAGGTATCGTGCCTGTGATGCTGACATGCCCATAATCTGATACTCCTTTTTACAAATAATTTATCGGAATAATTTGTACTATTCTTTAGGATTTTAAGATTAGTTTTAACAAATATTTACAATTAATGTAACAATATCGGTAAGTAACAACACTAACTCATTTTTAGACTATAATTATTTATATAGAATTTAATAAATTTTTTGAAATAGTAAAGACAGAGGAATAAATAAAGAAGTATGGAAGAATTGCTTAAAAAGACGTCATCAGAGCAAAGAAAAGCTCTTTTAAATAAGGAAATTTCAGCTCAAGAACTTGTTAATGCACATTACGCAAGAATTGAAAAAGTTGATTCAACACTTGGAGCATACAATTCATTGTGCAAAGAGCAAGCTCTTGAAACAGCAAAAAATGTTGATGAAAAAATAGCTAAAGGTGAACCGCTGCCTCCTCTAGCAGGTATCCCTCTTGCATTAAAAGACAACATCAACCTTAAAGATACAAAAACTACAGCGTCGAGCAAAATTTTGGAAAATTTTGTATCACCTTATGACGCAACAGTTTCTACAAAGTTGAAAGAAAATCTAATTCCGATTCTTGGTAAAGTGAACCTTGATGAATTTGCAATGGGGTCTTCTACTGAAAACTCGGCATTTAAAATTACCAGAAACCCCTGGGATACAAATAAAGTTCCAGGAGGAAGCTCCGGTGGTTCAGCAGCAGCTGTTGCAGGTTATGAGGCAACACTTGCTCTTGGTTCTGATACAGGCGGAAGTATTCGTCTTCCTGCAAGTTTTTGCGGAATTGTCGGTATGAAACCTACTTATGGAAGAGTTTCAAGATACGGTCTTATTGCTTTTGCTTCATCATTAGACCAGATTGGCCCTTTTGCAAGAAATGTTGAAGACACTGCTCTTTTACTCGAAGCAATAAGCGGACACGACCATCACGATTCCACATCTTTGGATATTCCTGTTCCTGCTTTTTCAAAGGCGTTGAATAAAGATATTAAAGGCTCCAAAGTCGGTGTCATAAAAGAGCTTCTGGCAGAAGGTGTTTCACCGGATGTAAAAAATGCCGTTGAAAATGCAATAAAAATGTACAAAGAGCTTGGTGCTGAGATTGTAGAAATATCACTGCCACTTCTTGAGTATTCAATAGGCGTATATTACATCCTGGCTACTGCAGAAGCCAGCTCAAACCTTGCACGATTCGACGGTGTAAAATATGGTCACAGGACAAAAGAGCCAAAAAACCTTCTTGAAATGTATACAAAAACAAGAGCAGAAGGTTTTGGAGACGAAGTAAAAAGAAGAATAATGCTTGGTACATATGCTCTTAGTGCGGGTTATTATGATGCTTATTACAAAAAAGCACAGCAGTTAAGACGATTAATCAAAGAAGATTTTGACAGAGCTTTTGAAAAGGTAGACATTCTTGTTTCACCTACCTGCCCGAATACTGCTTTTGAAATAGGTTCTAAAATTGAAGATCCGTTAAGCATGTACTTAACAGATATCGGTACAATCAGTGCAAACCTTGCGGGTATACCCGGAATGAGCCTTCCTTGCGGTTATGACTCTGCTGGAATGCCAATCGGCTTGCAGATACTTGCACCTGCACTTCAGGAAGAAAAATTATTCAACATGGCTTATAATTTTGAGCAGGCAGCAAAAGATATACAAAGACAGCCAAATCTGTAATTAAAATAATAGAAATTGGAGAAAAGATGAAAAAATTATTAACAAACATCGGGTTAACATTAAGTTTATCTCTCATTCTCGCCGCAGGTGCTGCAAACAGCGCGTTTGCATATTCTACGGAAGGTGCAATGTATTACAATGAAGGTCTAGACCTTTATTCAAGAGGCGAGTACGCTAAAGCACTCCAATCTTTTAAAACAGCGGTTGCAAAAGACCCTGATTTTATTGATGCATATTACAACATGGGTGCATTGTACGAATATTTAAAAAGCTACAACTCTGCAATTGCTTCTTACTCAAAAATATATCAACTTGACCCTAATGACAAAGAAACAGTTCTTAAGTTATCCGAACTCTATTTCAAGCTCGGTAACTACGAAAGAGCATTGTTTTACATAACTAAAATTAATGAAAATGATGACCTCTATGGCAAGGCTCAAAGCCTTAAAAACCAGATAGTGGTTGCATCACAAAAAGCTGCTGCAAAAAATGCCCTTGCAAACAACAATTCAGCTAACGAAACAAATAAAACAATAGTAGATAAATTCTCAGGTCCTACCGGTCTTGCTATAGACTCAAAAGGTATTTTGTATGTTGCAAGCTACACAGATAACAGCATTTACAAGGTGATGCCAAACGGACAATCTCAACTGTTTTCCAAAAGCCCGCTGCTTGGCGGCCCCATAGGTCTTGCTTTTGACTCTATGGACAACCTTTATGTTGCAAACTACGCAAAAAGTAATATTTTAAAAATTAATAAAGCCGGTCAGGTATACACATTTATGAATAAAATTACAAACCCGTATTACCTCATTATAAAAGGCAATTATATGTATATTACAGAACAGGGCAATAACACTGTTATCAAATATAAATTATACTAAAATTCAATAAAAAATCCCGGTTTATAAAGACCGGGATTTTTTTTAATTCGAAAAGCGTCATTTACTCGATAATTACTTGTGTTTTTCTGCAAGCTCTTTAAGCTCTCTTTGATAAGGAGAAATCTTATTTAGCTTGAAAATAACATCAGGCAAAACTTTTAGAGTGTATTCAATTTCATCGTCAGTCGTAAATCTGCTTAAGCTGAATCTTATGCTTCCGTGAAGTGCTTCAAAAGGCACACCCATAGATTTTAGCACATGGCTTGGCTCAAGGCTTCCTGATGTACAAGCACTTCCGGAGCTAGCACAAATACCCAAATCACTCAGGTGAAGAAGAATAAGCTCTCCTTCAATGTATTGAAAACCAATATTCGTAGTATTAGGCACCCTGTTTGAGGTTGAACCGTTTACTTTGGCATTATAAATAGAATCCAAAATTCCATTTTCAAGTTTGTCACGGAGCCTTTTAACCTCTGTCATTTCATAGTCCAAAGATTTTTGTGCGAGTTCACAGGCTTTACCGAGCCCAACTATATAAGGCACATTTTCAGTACCGGCTCTTTTTCCGCGTTCTTGATGGCCGCCAATGACAAAAGCAGGCAGTAATGTACCTGTTTTGATATAAAGAGCGCCAATACCTTTTGGAGCGTGTATTTTGTGACCGGCTATAGTAAGAAGGTCTATATCCGTATTTTTTACATCCAAAGGTATTTTGCCAGCCGCCTGGACTGCATCTGAATGAAATTTAATTTTTGGATTTTTGGCCTTAACAATCTTTGCGGCTTTTTCAACAGGCAAAATTACCCCTGTTTCGTTATTGGCATACATTATACTTACCAGTGCAGTTTCGTCTGTTATAGATTCGGCCAGCTGGTTCAAGTCGAGATTTCCTTTAGAATCAACATCAAGATAGGTAACATCATAGCCTTGTTTTTCCAAATATTTGTAAACATTGAGAACCGCCGGATGTTCTATTTTTGTTGTAATTATGTGCTTTTTATTTTTGTTAGCCTCCAGCACACCTCTAATTGCCATATTATCGCCTTCAGAGCCAGATGCAGTAAAGATAATTTCTTTTGCATCTCTTGCGCCGAGAAAATCTTTAACCTGTTCTCTTGCCTTGTCTACAGCGTGCATAACCTGACCGCCAAATTCGTGCATACTGGAAGGGTTGCCGTATAAGTCGCAAAAATATGGTTTCATTGCCTCAAATACTTGAGGGTCAACCATTGTGGTTGCGTTGTTATCAAGATAAACTGTTTTTTCAGACATTTTTACACCTCCACTACTTCAATATCGGGAGAGATGTGCTCCTTTAATGAAGCTTCTACAAAGTTTTTGAGCGTATTTGACGAGAATTTACAAGACTTGCACATCCCTTTTAAAGCAACAAAAACTTTATTGTCTTTTACATCAATCAGTTCAATATCTCCGCCGTCTTTTCTAAGTTCATTGGAAATATATTTTTCAATGACGTTATTGATTTTCAAAACAAGTTGTGTAACAGACATGTTTTTAATATCAATTTTTTCTTTTTTATTTCTGATTTCATCAATTATTTTTTGAATCGCAACATGGCACTGACCGCAAGCGCCGCCTGCTTTGGTGTAATTCATTACATCTTCAAGATCAGTAAGATTGTTGTCTTCGATAGCTTCTCTCAGAGCATTTTCTGTAACGTGGTAACAGGTACAAATGATTTTTTCATCACAGTGAGTTGCAGAATCTTCTCCTTTATAATTGGCTATCGCAGACTCAAGCGCCTCATGCCCCATAACAGAACAGTGCATTTTTTGCGGAGGCAGCCCGCCTAATGCATCTGCGATTTGCTGGTTTGTTATTTTCGATGCTTCTTCTATTGTCATACCCTTTAACATTTCAGTTAAAACACTTGATGAGGCGACAGCAGAGCCGCAACCAAAAGTTTGAAATTTTGCATCAGTAATAACTCCGTTGTCATCGACTTTTAAATACAATTTTAAAGCATCGCCGCAAACAAGAGAACCAGCCTCACCAATGGCGGAAGGGTTTTCTATCTCGCCGACATTTCTCGGATTTTTATAGTGATCCATCACTTTATCTGTATAATCCCACATGATTTATTTCCTTTATATAAGATACTCATTTACACCAATATTTTAGCGCAAAGGACAAGATTATTAAACAGAAGAAAGTATATATCGATTTGTAAACTTTTTTTACAATACATAGTAAAATATTAAAGTTTTGCCAATCAAATCCGATATATAAAACACAGGGAATGAAATGTAATGAAGGAGTAAATTATGGAAAACTACTGGCCTAGTGCGTACAGTTTTAAGCTTGAATTAAAAATTCTTCTTGAAATTATTAAACAACAGATTGATACAGTACTTGCAAAGATTGAAAAAGCAGATGCAATGACAAGATAATATGAAAAAGATAAGTGTGTAAAAAAAAACCGTCCGCGTAAGTAAAGGACGGTTTTTTATTTAGGGTCGCGCATCAAAACTATTTATTAAGAAAATACTTTGAATGTTCTTTCAATGTTCTTTTC
>ENA-UOOA01000579-UOOA01000579.1-human-gut-metagenome-genome-assembly--contig:-P61old-NODE-579-length-71538-cov-181.595456_pt1 | contig 71538 bp, 44 predicted proteins | sample MGYA00242467_ERZ724014 | MGnify/ENA metagenome assembly ERZ724014 | reverse complement strand
ACGTGTCCGCCAAGGACAAGGGCACCGGCAAGGAACAGTCCATGACCATCACCGGCGGTTCCGGCCTGGGCAAGGACGAAATCGACCGCATGGTCAAGGAAGCCGAAGCTCACGAAGCCGAAGACAAGAAGCGCAAGGAAGACGCCGAAACCCGCAACCAGGCCGAATCCTTCGCCTATCAGACCGAGAAGCTCGTCAACGACAATAAAGACAAGCTCTCCGACGATGTGGCCAAGGAAGTCACCGATAAGGTCAACGAGCTCAAGGAAGCCCTGAAGGGTGAGGACATTGAGAAGATCAAGTCCGCCCAGAGCGAGCTGATGACCTCCGCCCAGAAGATCGGCCAGGCCCTCTACGCACAGCAGGGTGCCGCCGATGCCGCAGGCGCCGCAGGTGCCGCCGGTTCCGCTCCCGCTGACGACGACGTGGTTGACGCCGAAGTCGTGGACGATGACGACAAGGACAACAAGTAATCATGTCCGACTTCAACAAGGACGACTATCTGAACGACCTGCCCGACATGGACAACCTGTCCGGGCAGGCCGGCCCTGCAGCCGGTGCATCGCAGGAGTCGCAGAGTAATGGCGATTCTGCAGCAAGTGCAACTTCCGATTCTGCAGATTCTGCAGCAACTGCAGCGAACGCAGCATCTTCCGAATCGCAAGAAAACGGCGATGCTGCGGATGGTGCGACGCAAGATGGTGAAGATACGCTGACTCCGCTTGGCCAGGCCAAGAAGGAAGCGGCGGAATACTTGGAAGCCCTTCAGCGCGAACGTGCGGAATTCATCAACTTCCGCAATCGTTCGCAGAAGGAGCAGGAACGCTTCCGCCAGCACGGCATCATCGACGTGCTGACCGCACTGCTGCCGGCACTTGATGACATCGATCGCATTCGCGAACACAGCGAAATGGACGAATCCTTCAAAGCCGTTTCCGCCAAAATCGACAAGGCGTTCGAAAAGTTCGGCGTCGAGAAGTTCGGCGAAAAAGGCGAGGATTTCGACCCGACCAAGCATGACGCGATCCTGCACAAGCCGGATCCGCAGGCCGAGAAGGAAACCGTCGACACCGTGGTGGAAGCCGGCTACCGTATCGGCGACCGCGTGATTCGCGCGGCTCGCGTGGTCGTGGCGTCCCCGCAGAGCTAGCGCAGTGACAGCGATTTCAACAACAACAGGCATTTGACATCAGCAACCTCGTGAAAGGAGGCACATCATGGCTGAGAATGAATGGCTGAGCAAGGATTTCTACAAGGTCCTCGGTGTCTCCAAAGACGCCACGGACGATGAGATTACCAAAGCGTACCGCAAGCTGGCGCGCAAGTACCATCCTGATCTGAACAAGACCAAGGAAGCGGAGGAAAAGTTCAAAGACATTTCCGAAGCGTACGACGTGCTCAGCAACAAAGACAACCGCCAGAAGTACGACGCCATCCGTCAGTTCGGCATGGGCGGCGCGCGCTTCGCCGGCGGCTCCGGTGCGGGCGGATTCGACGCGGGGGCATTCTCCGACATTTTCGGCTCGATGTTCGGCGGTGGCGCTGGCGCTGGAGCGTATGGCACGGGCGGCAATGGCTCGCGCATCCGCTTCCAGACCGGTGGCGGCAATCCGAATATCAACGATATTTTCTCGATGTTCGGTGGCGGCGCTGGTGGCCCTGCCGGGGCTGGCAACCCCTACGGGGGCAGCTACGAGCAGGCTGCGCAGCCGGAAGATGGCGAAGACCGCAATTCCAAGATCAATCTGACTTTCCGCCAGTCGGTCAAGGGGGCAACGGTTTCACTGTCTGCCGACGGAAAAAAGTTCAAGACGCATGTTCCAGCGGGCGTGCGTGACGGGCAGAAAATCCGTATTCCAGGCAAGGGCAAGCCGGGTCGTAACGGCGGAAAAAACGGCGATCTGTACCTGCAGATCAACGTTGCCGAAGATCCGAAATTCAGCCTGCGCAAGCGTGACATCATCATGGATCTGCCAATCACCGTCGGTCAGGCTGTGGCGGGCGCGAAAGTGACCGCACAGGATATCGACGGCAACGAAGTCACCTTCAAAGTGCCGGCAGGCTCGTCCAGCGGCACCGAAGTGCGCATCTCCGGCAGGGGCGTGGCCAACAGGCAGGGCGACGGCGATCTGATCGGGCGTGTGCAAATCCGCATTCCCGACAAGCCGAGCCTGAAAGTCAAGCATGCGGCAAAGGAATTCGACAAGGAGTGCGGCGATTTCGCTGACGAACTTGCCAAGGAGCGCTGATTGCCATGGCACGCGCATCCCGGACCTCCCAAGCCCGTGCGGCGCGGCAGGCCAAAATGCTGTACGACATGTGCGCAATGGCGATCGTGGCCGGCAGGGCCGATCTGGACGGGGCGGATGAAGTTGGTTTCGACATCGAACTGCCGATGTTCACGGTCGGTCGCGCCGGCGAACTCGCCAACGTGCATCCGCAGACGCTCCGCCAATACGATCGTTTGGGGCTGGTGGTGCCGCAACGCACGGACGGTGGCGCTCGCCGGTATTCGCTGCGAGACATCTCGCGCCTTGCGAAAGCGCAGCAGCTGAGTCAGGAAGAAGGCATCAACCTGGCTGGCATCGCGCGGATCCTTTCCTTGGAAGAGGAGAACCGCGAGCTGCGCCGGCAAGTCGAGCGATTGCGCCGGCCGGCCGGTTCCAGCGTGTTCGCGGCCGATGCGGACGGTGACATTGTGGAAATCGAACGTTCCCGCCGCGCTCGCATGTGGCGTCGGCAGATTCAGGTCGACGCCCGTCAGCTGCCGTCGCGCGAGTCCGTGGAGGCCGCGCGTGTCGCGGCTGATGCGTATGACACACGCGGTGGGGGTGTCGCAGGCGAAAACGAGGGGATTGAGAGGGGTAAACCCGTTTCTCAGCCGATTTCTAGGTCTATCGTGCTTTGGGGGATTGACTGATTTTCAGAAAACATTGAAAAAAAAATTCAAAAACAGGCATATCTTGCAACAGATGTGCCTGTTTTGTTATATAGTTTTACCAAATGCATTGCTTCCTGCGACGATGTCGTCGTTGTGGGAAATAATGTTGAGTATCCGCGTTCTAACTGTCATTCTTCCGGTCGTCAAGGTGCTTCGGTGAAAGATGGTTCTCTTTGCCCATGAATAATCATGGAGGAGGGGGTAAGATATGCGGCGAGAACAGGAAAGGTTAGGAGCGTACAGTGCCAAGAGTTGCGTTCACAGCTAAGACCCGCAAGTATCTCGGGTCTCTGGATGCCGTGGAATCGGTCACCCAGTATCGTATTTGTTACTCCAAGGAGTTTCGCGATGATTGCATGCGCAGGTATGCCGAAGGTGGCTCGCCTGCCGCGATTTTCCGCGAGGCCGGGCTTGATCCGAAGATCATCGGATACAAGCGCGTGGAACGTTGCATCGCTCGCTGGAAGGCGGAAAATGCGGAAAAGGCCGCTGAAACCGCTGTGGAAAACAGTGAAAATCAGGGAGAGTGAATTTCAAATCTCCCGATACAAGTGAAATTTTCGAATTTCATGGATTATAGCGATGGGGGTTGCCGATAATTCGTGAAAAAAATCGGATGATTTTGCGAATACGTAGGCGCGAAGTATTGCGTCGATATGGGAAGCGCTCGGATGGAGGACCGTCCGGGCGCTTTTCGTTTGCCTCGCTTGTATGCCTGTTTGTTGTCTGCCGTTTTGCCGCGACTCGCGAATGCTGCCGTCTTGCCGCTCTGCTGAAATGGCAGTGGAAGTCGCGATGGACGGCGCTGCCCGGAAATCCGGTGCTCCGCGTCCGACGGTCGTAGGGAAGGAACATCATGACCGAGACGAACCTGATGATCAAGGCCGTGTTTTGGGATATGGACGGCACGCTGATCGATTCCGAACCGTATTGGCATGAGGGTGAGATGAAAATCGCAGCCGCGCATGGCGGATATTGGGATGAGGAGCTCGCCTGGCAGGGTTCGGGCACGCCGGTTCCGGATGTGGCCCGTCGCATGGTGGAGCATGGTTGCCAGCTGTCGATTGAAGAGATCGGCCAGGGCATGATCGATTACGTCGCCCAAAAGGAATTCGAGCGCATTCCGTGGATCGAAGGCGTGGAAGACGTGCTTGTCGCGCTGCGTGACGCTGGCGTTCCTTCGATGCTGGTCACCACGTCGCCGCGTCATCTTGCGGAGAATCTGGTTGTCCAAGCGCCGGCTGGCGCGTTTGCGGGCTACGTGTGCGGCGATGATGATGTTGAGAAGAAGCCGTCTCCGGCCCCGTATTTGGAGGCGGGTCGTCGCTTGGGTATCGCTCCGGAAGATATGAAGTACTGCATTGCGATTGAGGATTCCATGTCGGGCCTGCGTTCGGCCGTCGCCTCCGGCGCGACGACGATCGGCCAGACCGGGTTCATGCAGATCGACAATTCCAACGGCCCGCAGTTCGCCTCGATCAAGGGCTACGAGGGCATTGACGCGGCCTCGCTCGACGCTTTCGTGCGTCAGCGCGTATCCCAGGCCTGATTTTTCGCCCCATCTCGCTTACGTATGGCAGATTTGTCTGGTGGCTAGGAAAAGAAAAAGCCCGCTGCGGTGGAATGAATGCAGCGGGCTTAGTGGAGCCGACGGTAGTCGAAACCGCGACCTCTTCGATGCGAACGAAGCGCTCTACCAACTGAGCTACGGCCCCAAGTCATGTCTAGCAACACGCTAAGCAAGACAACTCTCGCGATTCTAGTACGAAGTCTGTACGAATGCAATCTGCGAGATTCGCGTGTTGCGGAATATCCCTTGCAGGAAAAGCATGCGAAAGCATACGAAAACGGTGCCTTCCGAAAAATCGAAAGACACCGCAATCGCAAGAAAAGGAGAAAACGTAAGATCAGGCTTCCGCGGTCGCGGTATCAGCCTTCTTTTTGCCGAACTTTGCTTTGAGCAAGCCGACGAAGGTAGGAATCAGCGACAGCACGAGAATCGCAATGATGACCAGCTCGAAATGCTTCTGCACGGCCGGAATGCCGCCGAAGAAGTAGCCGAGCAGCGTGAACAGGGTGGACCAGCACAGGCCGCCGAGCACGGAGAACGGGGTGAAACGGCTCCAACGCATGCCGGAAATGCCGGAAATGAACGGCATGAACGTGCGGATGAACGGGAAGAAACGGCCGAGGAACACGGCGAGCGGGCCCCACTTTTCGATCATGCCTTCGGTTTTGGCGAGGCGTTCGGGGGTCATAGCCTTGACTCTGCCGGATTCGATGATGCGACGGCCGAAGAAGTGGCCGATCCAGTAGTTGCACTGGTCGCCGATGATCGGAGCGCACCAGACCACAGGCAGCAGCGCGAACAGCGGTAGTGCGGAAACGCCGGTCTGGGCGTCGGGCGCGGCGAAGAAGCCGGCGGCGAACAGCAGGGAGTCGCCCGGCAGGAACGGGAAGAACACGACGCCGGTTTCGACGAACACAATCAGGAAGATGAAACCAAGCGTGGGGGCGACGCCCATGGAGATCCAGCTGGCGATCGCCGTGCGTGGATCCTTGAGCAGATTAATGAAGAAGTTGATAATTCCCATGAAATGCTCTCTGTGAGTACCTTACATCTAAACGTCCAAAATTAAGTGGTTCAGGCTGCCTTGTGTGGGTTGGCCTCGCGGAACCAATGTCAGCCTACCAGTGGCCCTCTAATGCGGCGCCTAGTAATGCCCGACGGTTGGCAAATCTGCACAAACGGACGCAAAGTGCCAACTGCGGTGGGTGATTTTGGTTTGGGGGTGTTTGGCGTTTGGCTGTTTGGCTTTAGAGTGTGCGATATATCCGGTATATCGCGTATCGCTCATTGTGATTTGGCGTTGTGACCTCACGATTTTGGTTTTTTTTTGGGGGGGGGGTGACCTCATGATTTTGATTTGGTGACCTCACGATTTGAAAAAAGGCGGCGAAAAACGGAATCGTGAGGTCAACAAATCAAATAGTGGGGCCGCTGAACACGAATCGCGCATGTTGACGGTACGAAAGTGTGTTTCGATGGCGCGGAAGATAGGGTGGAAACAGCAGTAAGGCAATGCGAGAGCGGTTGGGGCAATGCAAGACTAGGCGAATACGGCAAATACAAGGGAGTGTGAATCGTGGCGGAAAATCTTGCGCAATCGGTTGATGGGAATCTGAATCGGCAATCGCGGGCGCTGCTCGAAGCGTTGCATGCGGCGGCCGGAAAATTCTCCATGTTCGGTCATCAAAACGAAACCAGCAAGGTGATTACCCCCGATACGGATTCCGACGTGCATGCCGTGACCGGCGCATATCCGGCGGTCTGGGGCAATGATTCGGGCGCTGCTGGCACGGGCGCATATGGCACTCCGCTGCCGGAATCGCCGTATGCGCGCGATTTCAGCGCTTTCGCGCGCAACAGCTTCATACGCATGGCCGATTCGCTGCCACGTATGTACACGAGGTAAGTACGTGTGCGCGGTGTAAGCATGCGTTTGCGGGCGGATTCTTCCAGTCACTGGAAGAATCAGGACGTTTTTAAGCCTGTTGGCGTCCGAATTGTTCCAATGTCTGGATGTATTGGGACGTTACTGGGGCTGTAAGCGGGGTGATTGTTCCAGTGGGTGGGGGAATCACCCCGCTGAGGGTCTGTTTTGTGTCCGGATTGTTCCAGCGATTGGGGGTTTAGGACGCGGGGAGGGCTGTTTTCCTTTGCGTTGGATAGGCTGAAGGCATGGAACGCATGAATGAGACGTTGGACTTGAAACTGAATGAGTTGAGTGCGAATACGGCAGAAGTAACGGGAACTGCGGGAATGGTGAATACGGCGGAGATGGCAGAATCGCCGACAGCGGCGGAACAGTCTGGAACAGAACAGTCTGGTACGGGACTTGACGCCCTCGTGTGCGGAACCGACGTTCCGCAAGGCACGGTGGTGATGGCTGCCACGCCGATCGGCAACACGGCCGACGCCTCCGCACGCCTCATTGCGCTCCTGGAACGCGCCGACATCGTGGCCGCCGAAGACACCCGCCGTCTCTACGCGCTCGCCAACCGTCTCGGCGTGCACGTGAACGGCCGTGTGGTGGCCTACCACGATCACAACGAGCGAGACAAGTCCGACGGTCTGCTCGATCAGGTGGAAACCGGCGCTACCGTGCTGGTCGTGTCCGACGCGGGCATGCCGACCATCAACGATCCGGGCCTCGCGATCGTGCGTCGCGCCATCGAACGTGGTCTGCCCGTCACCTGCGCTCCCGGCCCGTCCGCAGTGCTGGACGCGCTGTGCCTTTCAGGACTGCCCACCGACCGCTTCTGCTATGAAGGATTCCTGCCGCGCAAGCATTCCGAACGCGTGCAATACCTGCGTACCCTGCGTTCTGAACGCCGCACCATCGTGTTTTACGAAACCCTGCATCGCATCGACGATTCCATGGCCGACCTGCTTGACGTGTTCGGTCCGAACCGCAAGATGGCGCTTTGCCGTGAACTTACCAAGGATTTTGAGCAGATCCGTCGCGGAACCATCGCGCAGATTCGCCAGAGCGTGATCGACGAGCCGCCGCGCGGCGAAATGGTGTTGGTCGTTGCCGGCGCTTCCGAAGAGGAGGCTGACGCTGCTGCCCCCGCATCGTTGAGCGTCGAAGACTTGGCGGTGCTGTCGATCGACCGTGCGCAGGAAGACAATCTGCGTATCAAAGACGCGATTTCGCAGGTCGTTGCCGAGCATCCCCTTGCGGACGGCTCGCTTGCTAATCGCAAGCAGGTCTACAATGCGGTTCTTGCGATGAAGCAGTAAGTTCACATTATTTACCGTCCGGCGATTGCCTATCGTGCGATTGCCCGTCGCGCAAGTGTTAGCTGCATGCTTGCGATCCGCACGATTCCAACGATTCCAGCAGTATTTGCAGGGCGCGGGCCACGTCCGGCCCGCCGACTTGCGCAAGATAGTCCAACATCGCCGGTGTTGCGGAAGGATTGGCGACCAGCCATTTGCGCAGTTGCGGCGCGTATTCCGCGATATGCCATAGCACGTCCTGCGGTGTGTCCGGACTGCACGCCACCAGCGGCGTCAATGGAATTGGGGGAGACGGCGGATCCACCAGCGGTTTCGGCCGCGGTTTGGGCTGGTATGGCGGCGGTTCGCGGCGCGTCCGCTGTGCACGGTGTGCGAGATTCCGCGCATTCCGATGCGTCGCGCGATACGTCCGTGGCCTGCGTTTTTCTTGGATTCCGAGCAGTCTGCGGAATCCGTTTGCTCTGTCGGCACCTATCCTGTCGGCGTGCGTCGCGCGCCGCGCCTTATGCCTGCTATGCGCTGCGCTCATATTCGTCGCTTCTTCCGTCGATCGCAAGAATGTAGTTGCGCGCCTGTGGCGCGTTGCGAATATGCTTCGTCTCCTGCATGATTTGCATGCAATCGTTGGAGCGGAAATGAAATTCCTGCATGAGCATGCAGATGATTTCGGAAACCAACGATTCGCTTTCGGGGGTGCAGTTCAATGCGAGATCGCATGCGGTGCGAACAGGCGTGGTCACGATGATCGGACCGACTTTGATGGTGTGTTCGTTTGGTGCGAGACGGTTGAAAACGTTGATTTTACGGCCGTAACGTAGCGCTCGATAGTGGGCTTTCGCGATAATGTCGATGGATTCGGGGAAGGTGCCGCCTAGCCAAACCCATGCGGCGGTGCGTGAACATGCCACGGACCGGCTCGGCAGCAATGTCGCGATGATGCAGGACCGCCCGTACAACGTGTCCGAATCGTGGCATGAATAGGCGTTCACGCTGTCGAGCTTGCACAGCGCGCCGGATGAGGCCAGCAGGTTCAGGCACATCGGGCCCGGAAGGTCATCGTTGCCCAGAAGGGGTGGTGGAGTGTCCATGACGGTACCGTAGCGGATTCGAATTCCGTTGCGCCACCAGCCCCCGAAAATCTGTGGATATGTGGAAAATGATTGTTACGTAATGCAACAATGTGGATAGATCGGCAGATATGCAAATTATGATGCAAACTATTTCAAACGATTGAAATCGACGATCGCACGTCCATCCTCCAATAAAAATCCAACTACCGAAATACATGGAAAATGCGGGATATGGCGCTTTGTATAATCGGGCACCATGAGTCATATTTTGGTGAATGTTGCTTGGCCGTATGCTAACGGCCCCCGTCATATCGGTCACGTCGCCGGATTCGGCGTGCCCTCCGACGTATACGCGCGCTACGAGCGCATGAAGGGCAATGACGTGCTGATGGTGTCTGGCACCGACGAGCACGGCACCCCGATCCTGGTGGAAGCCGACAAGGAAGGCGTCAGCGCACAGGAGCTCGCCAACCGTTACAACCGTGTGATCGCCAAGGATCTGTGCGATCTCGGCCTGAGCTACGACCTGTTCACCCGCACCACCACCGGCAATCACGAGCAGGTGGTGCAGGAACTGTTCAGGCAGTGCCTCGCCAACGGCTACATTTATAAGGGCACCCAGAAGGTCGCCATCTCGCCGTCCACCGGCCGCACCCTGCCTGACCGTTATATCGAAGGCACCTGCCCGATCTGCGGTGCCGACGGTGCCCGCGGCGACCAGTGCGACGCCTGCGGCAACGAACTCGACCCGGACGAGCTCATCAATCCCGTTTCCAAAATCAACGGCGAAACCCCGCGCTTTGAGGAAACCGAACACTTCTTCCTCGACCTGCCGGCGCTCGCCGAAGCCAATCTCGCATGGCTGAAGACCCGCGAAGGCTGGCGTACCAACGTCATCAACTTCTCCATCGGCCTGTTCAAGGAAGTCAAGCCGCGTGCCATCACGCGTGACATCGACTGGGGCATTCCCGTTCCGGTTGCCGGCTGGATCGACAATCCGAACAAGAAGCTGTACGTGTGGTTCGACGCGGTGATCGGCTACTTGTCGGCATCCATCGAATGGGCTCGCCGCAAGGGCGATCCGGAAGCATGGCGCGCATGGTGGAATGATCCGGAAACCCCGGGCTACTACTTCATGGGCAAAGACAACATCACGTTCCACTCCCAGATCTGGCCGTCCGAAATGCTCGGCTACAACGGTCAGGGCTCCAAGGGCGGCGAAACCGGCAAGCTCGGTCCGCTGAACATGCCGGAGCAGGTCGTGGCTTCCGAATTCATGACCATGGAAGGCAAGAAGTTCTCGTCTTCGCGTGGCATCGTCATTTATGTGAAGGACATTCTCGCCCGCTACCCTGTGGATGCCGTACGCTACTACATTTCCGTGGCCGGTCCGGAAAGCTCCGATTCCGACTTCACATGGGCTGAGTTCGTGCGCCACAACAACGAGGAGCTTGCCGCTTCCTGGGGCAACCTCGTCAACCGTGTGGCCAATCTGATGAACAAGAACTTCGGTGAGATTCCGGCGCTCGATGAGAGCGAAATGACCGATGGGGATCGCGCTCTGCTGAGCGAAACCAAGGCCGCGTTCGACACGGTCGGTTCGCTGATCGAGAACCATCGCCAGAAGAACGCGCTGAGCGAAGCCATGCGCGTGGTCGGCGACATCAACAAGTACATTTCCGCCACCGAACCGTGGAAGATCAAGGACAATCCGGCTCGCCTCGGCACCGTGCTGCACGTTGCCGCCCAGGCCGTGTCCGACGCGAACCACCTGCTGGCCCCGTTCCTGCCGCATTCCGCGCAGAAGGTGTGGGAGGCTCTCGGCGGCACAGGCACGTTCTCGCCGTTGCCGCGCTTGGAAGAGGTCGAGGATCTCGACAAGCCGGGCTTCATGTATCCGATCATCACCGGCGACTACAAGCTGGGCGAAACCGTGCATCCGTGGGCTTCCGAGCCGATCGTGGCCGGCACTGCAGTGCCGAAGCCGCATCCGATTTTCGCGAAGATTCCGCCGGAGGCCGTTGAAGAGGAGCTCGCTCGCTTCGATTCGGAGCTGAAGGCTCGTCGTGAGGCCGAGGCGGCCCGTCTTGCCGCCGAAAAGGCCAAGCTGGAAGGCTGATTCGCTGATTCACCTGGGGATTCGGCTTGATTTGGCCTGATTTGCCGCTAAGGTGAGTTGTTCTGATTGCCGGTGCAAGGAATTACGAAGTTCTTGCACCGGCTTTTTATATCTGATTTTGCAAATCCGACTTGTAAATCTAATGTGCAATATTCGACTTTCTATATACGATTTTACAAATCTATAGTGCAATCCGGATTGAATCGATTTCAAAATCCGTAACAATCGCTATTTCTCTTTGCCATTCCTCTCGTTACAATGGGGAAGTTGAGGGAAATGCGATGCTGCAGGGAGGCTCTTATGTTGGACGTCAAGCGAGTGCTGAAAGCCGCGCCTACGAAAATGCGTTCCCAAGAGCCGCTGCAGCAGTTGTGGACGCCCTGGGGCGAACAGATCGCCGGCGAATGGTTGTCTTCCAACGACGCCCACAAGGTGTTCTGCCCTGCAAAAGACGGCGAACGCAAACTGGAAAACGGCCGCACGCCAATCCTGAACGAGCATCCGCGCCCAACCATGGTGCGCGGCAATCACACCATGCTCAACGGATTCTGGGATTACGCGATCGTGTCCATTCCCGAAAGCGGCAACGGCTCGAAATGGCGCAAATCCGCGGCTGTGCTCACCCGTGACGAAGCGGTGCAGGCAGTGAAGGAAGCGGCCATCCCCGAAACGTTCGACGGCAAGATTTTGGTGCCGTTCTCCCCGGAATCCGCGCTTTCCGGCGTGCATCAGACGATTTACCCAGACAATATGATCTGGTATCGCACGGTGGTGCATCCCGTGACGCTTGGGGGAGGGGAAGCGGTTCGGCAGATCGGCGATGCGAACCGCTTGGTTCTGCATTTCGAAGCGGTCGATTACGTGTGCGCCTGCTTTATCAACGGGCAGTTTGCAGGGATGCATGTCGGGGGATATTTGCCGTTTGACGTCGATATTTCGGCATTCGTCGATCCCGATGATGCTTTCGAGATTGCGTTGTGCGTGTACGATCCGAACGATTCGGGCACGCAAATGCGCGGCAAGCAGAAAATCGAGCGCGAGGGGATTTGGTACACCGCGCAAAGCGGCATTTGGCAGAGCGTGTGGATGGAGATCGTGCCGGAAGCGTACGTGCAGACGCTTACGCTGAAGGGCGCCGCCGACGGCAGATTGTTTATTCGCGCGGAAATCGGCGGAGACAAGCCGAATGCCAAACTGCATATCGTCGTAGCCGATCCCGCGGACGGCACGATCGTCGCGGACGAATTGCTGCCGGCTGGCATGCGCAAGGTGCGCACGGAAATCGCAACGCGGGCCGAACACTTGTGGTCGCCGAACGATCCGTATTTGTATGACGTGACGGCGACGCTGGAATTTGGTGCGGCGAAATCGCAGGGAAAGCAGGAAAAGCTGCAGCAAGAATCGCAGGAAATTCAAGAGAAACCCGCGAAATCGCAGGAAAAGCAAGATATTGTGCGCTCGTATTGCGCGTTCCGCACGGTTGAGATTAAGCCTGATTTGAAGGGTATCGCGCGCTTCCATCTCAATGGCAAGCCGGTGTTCCTCAAGGGTGTGCTCGACCAGGGCTATTGGCCGGACGGCCTGCTGACCGCGCCGAGTGATGAAGCGTTGGTGCATGACATAACCGCCATGAAGGAATCCGGCTTTACTATGCTGCGCAAGCATATCAAAATCGAGTCGGCGCGCTGGTACTACCATTGCGACCGCCTCGGCATGCTGGTATGGCAGGACGCGGTGTCGGGTGGCGGCGAATACAACGCGTGGGCCACCAACCGCAAGCCGACGCTCATGCGTGCCACATGGAACAAGTACCGCGATGACACGGCGAAGCATTTCGCGGCGCTCGGTGCCGACGATTCGACGTACCGCCGCGACTGGTCGCGCACTTGCGATGCCATGGTGCACATGCTTGCCGGCCACCCGTCGATCGTCACGTGGGTGCTGTTCAACGAAGGGTGGGGGCAGTTCGACGCGTGCGATGCGGCGGAACGCATTCATGCGCTTGACCCGACGCGCCCGATCGACGCCACGAGTGGCTGGTACGACCAGCGTTGCGGCGATTTTCACAGCGTGCACAACTACTTCCGTCCGCTGGAAATCTACCCGGATAAGGGGCCATTGCGTGGGTATGTGGCCGAATATGAAAAGCGGCATAAGCGGCGTCGTCGTGCCGCGCATTACGCGGTGTTGCCGGTTGCGCAGCATGGCGTTCGTGCGTTCGTGATTTCGGAATTCGGAGGATTGGCGCAGTTGGTTGCCGATCATGCTGCGGTTTCGCGCGCGTACGGCTACGGTGAATACGATTCGATTGAGGATTGGCGCACTGCCGTCCGTTCCGTGCTTGATTCGGCGGAATCGTTGGAATCACGCGGATTGGCGGGCTACGTGTATACGCAGGTTTCCGACGTCGAAGAAGAGCTCAACGGCCTCATGACCTACGATCGCCGCCTCAACAAATTCGCGCAATGATTCGCCGAGATTGAGTGCGGTCATGGCTGTCATGGAAGCGTTCTGCTTCTTGCGTTTCGGTGGCGCGTTCGGTACGTTGGGAACGGCGGCTATTATGGCGCCATCACAGCGAGCCACGGCGGAACGGAGCGAGGAGATGTGCGTTGCGTTTGCATTGGCCGCATTAACCGAGGGGGTCTTGTGACCATGAATCATGTTCCGGAAGCGCCGCAGTCCGCAAGCGGCGATTATGCGTGGTTGGGAGCCGAGCCGGGTTCCGTAGCCGATCAGCTGTATATGTCGGCGGCCGACGAATGGAATCAGGCAATCAATTCGCGTTTTGTGAATGAATTGCTGGATGATACACTTCCAGAATCGATTTTGAAGTCTTATTTAATTCAGGATTTCAAGTTCTTTAATCAGGGCATCATGGCACATGCGATTGAACTTGCGCCGCGTCAGGAAACCAAAGATATGCTGGCGAAACAATCGCAATGGTTTGCTGACAATGAAGCAACATATTTTACCGGATTCCTTAAGGAATACGGAATTACTGACGAAGAATACAATAATTCCGAGCAGACTCCGGCAAATCGTGAATATTGCGAATATCTGACCAAGCTGGTTCAGGGAACTTGGGAAGAACTCATTACTGCGCTGTGCTGCATGGAATGGATTTATCTTGCCTGGGCCAAGCGCACCATCGACGCTGGCGTCGTTCAGCAGATTCCGGCGCACAAGGGTTGGGTTGATTTGCATGAGGGCGATTATTTCCGCGCCTGGACGGGCCGCCTGATCGCGCTCGTCAACGAGTATGCGTCGGTGGATGGCTCGGAGGCCGACGTGTTCCGCACCATCGTGCATCTCGAGCGTCGCTTCTTTGAGGATTCCTATCCGCAGCGGTGAGCGGTGAGCATGGTATGAGGCAATGAGCGCCAATGCAAATTGGCGGTAACGCGGTAACGCAATAACGCAAGCAGGGGGATCCGCAGAATACGCGGACCCCCCGTAATTGTTGGGGCAACCGGCATGCCCCAACGTGTCAGATCAGCTCGATATCCACATCCAAGTGGAGCGGCTTATCGGCTGGAATGTGGTACTGCGGGTGCACCGGGCTCATCCAGGAATCGTCGCCGCCGACGCCCATTTGCGCGGCGAGCACGCGCAGGAACATGTGCTTCGGAGCGGGCAGTTCGTCCTGATGCTGGGCTTCTTCCAACATGAATGCGCTGTACGGCTGCAGGCTGAGCGCGAACGCTGATTCGCCGTGACGGCTCACACGCATGCCATGACCGGCATCATCCGTGATCTCAGCCCAACGCACATCCTCATGGTTGCCGGTTTCCTGCGGCATGAGGTACGGCGCATGATCGTCGTAAGCGTTGGTGTTCCAAATGCCCAGCTTGGCATGCTTGCGGTCGGCGTAGGTTTCGTCGGGTCCGGGGCCGTAGAAGCGCAGGTTGGAGTATTCGACCGGCAGCGTCCATTCCAAACCGAAAGCCGGAATGGTCGGGGCTTCCTGAGTTTCACCCGGATAGTCGACGCTCAAGTGCAGCTTGCCGGTGGTGTCTGCCACATACGTGATGGTGACGTGCGTGCGCTGCGGAGTGGCGAGCTCGTACTCGTATACGGCTTTCAGCGTATCGTCATTGACCTGTTCGATGGTGTTGTTGACGCACTTGGCGTAACGGCCTGCGCCGACCCACTGCGCGCGGTCGTAACCGTGGCCTGCACCGCGATCGTTGTCGGTCAGCGCGCGGAACGTGGTGAGCGTGGGCCTGCGCAGCACGAATTCACGGCCGTCAAGCGTGTACGAAACAATGCCGCCCTGCGTACGCGACAGCAGAATCTCACGACCGGATCCCTGCACGCCAGCATTCCAACGGCCAACGGTCACAATGCCGTCAACAGGCTTCGCCTCGCTGGCAGCAACCGGCTTGGAGCCTGCAACCACGGTCTGGCCGAACGACAGCTCGTAGCCCTTCGGCGCCCACTCTTCCGCGGCGGCAAGGCGTTGGCTCACTTCGAGCGTGAGCTCGTTGGCTTGGCCTCGGTAGGCCTCCAACGGCCATTCAATATCGAAGTGCTTGGTTTCGCCAGCCGGCACATCAAAACGCTGTTCGGCCTGCCATACCGGCTCGCCATCCGCAAGCACGCGCGTAACGAACACATAGTCGGCGGTGGAAACGAACAGATTGTCATTCGCGATCTCAACGCCGGTTTCAACCGGCACAATGCGCACGTTGGCATACAGCTGCTTGACGTCTTGCGCCTTTGGCGACGGCGTGCGATCGGCGAACACAATACCGTCTCCGGCAAACTCGTAATCGCTCGGACGATCGCCGAAATCGCCGCCGTAGCAGAGACGTTCATCGCCATCGGGCAAGCGCACAAGAATCGCCTGGTCGATGAAATCCCAAATAAATCCGCCCTGATATTGCGGGTAGCGTTCCAGCGCAACATATTCGTCCATATTTCCGACGGAATTGCCCATGGCGTGCATGTATTCGCAGGAAATATACGGCTTCTTCGGATCGGACTTGAGATATTCCTCGATTTCGTCGGCGTGCGCGTACATGCGGCTTTCGATGTCGGTCACGTCGTCATACTTGCGATTGTGGGTCACGCCCTCGTAGTGCACTGGTCGGTTCGGGTCGAGTTCGTGCACGTGGACGCTCATCGCGCGGAACACGTCTCCCGCATACGATTCGTTGCCAAGCGACCAGATGACTACGGAAGCATGGTTGTAGTCGCGCTTCATCATGCTGTTCACACGGTCCACGCACGCGCCCTCCCATTCGGGCTTGCTGCCCGGAACGGCGGAATCCTCGGTGACCACGTCTCCCGGCAGGCACCAGCTGCCGTGCGTTTCAAGATTGGTTTCGTCGATCAGGTAGATGCCGTATTCGTCGCACAGGTCGTACCAGTATTCCTGGTTGGGGTAGTGCGAGGTGCGGATGGCGTTGATGTTGTGCCTCTTGCAGAACGTGATGTCGTCGATCATGTCTTGCCTGGTGATGGCGCGGCCGCGCTTCGCGTCGAATTCGTGGCGGTCGGCGCCCTTGAAGACCACGCGCTTGCCGTTGAGCTTCATGATGCCGTCTTCGATACGGAATGTGCGGAAGCCGACGCGCTGCGTTGCGGTTTCAACGATCGCGCCATCATGGCCGATCACCACAACTTGCAGTTCGTACAGTGCCGGGCTCTCGGCGCTCCACGGCTTGACGTCCAACGAGCCGGAAACGATGCCGGTTTCGTCGGATGCGGCCAATGCGGTTTCCCACATCACATTGCCACTCAAATCCTTCAGCGTCGCCGACACGGTGGCGGCATTCTTCGCATTGCGCACCGCGAGTAGCGCGTCGAGCGAACCGGTGGCGGTTTCCGGATTCCAATCCGCTTCGACCTTCATATCTTCAATGTGCACATGCGGCTGTGCGGCGAGTTCCACGGAACGGAACAGGCCGTGCAAACGCCAGTAATCCTGATCTTCCAGCCAGGATGCGCTTGCGTATTCGTAGCAGGCGACGGCCACGACGTTTTCGCCGTCGTGCAGCGCTTCGGTGATATCGAATTCGTTCGGGGTGTAGCCGTCTTCGCCGTAGCCGACGAACACGCCGTTGACCCACACGTAGATCGCGGTGGCCATGCCGTGGAACGTGATGCTGACGGTGCCGCCATTTTGACGGGCCGCATCAAGACGCTCGGCGACGGTGAACGTGCGGCGATACAGTGCCACATGGTTGGTTTCGGGAACGTTCGGCTCCTGCGGATTCTCATGGCCGTCCCACGGGTACTGAATATTCACGTACTTGTGGTTCATGTATCCCGCGTTCTGCAGGTGGGATGGCACGTCGATGCGGCCGAAAGCGGAATCGTCGAAATCCTCGGCTGCGAACGGCTCTTCCTCAAGATCGATGTCGGAGGCCTGCACCATTTCCACGCGCCATTCGCCGTCGAGGCTTTGCTTCAAATCGCTCGGCTCGCCGATCGCGGGAATGTGAGAAAAGGTCACGTGATTGGAATGTGCCGGCGTGCGATTCACTGCGAACACCGTGGGGTCGGTGAGCCACGCGGCGGATGCGGTGGTGATCTTATCTGCCATGATTTCCTCGTTTCCGAAACATAACTTCGTTGTTGATGTAGGTTTAGTTGGTGTGTACTTTTGTGTACTCAGAGCAATAAACTCTTTTACTAGCATGATAAACGTTGTTTACTTAAATTGCAAATCTGCGTGTTGCGTTATTTGCAACTGAATTTACTTATATGGCAATAGGTGACGGCAAATGGCGGTAGTAATCATGATTGCAGATGTCGGTATTTGATAATCGTAAGAACTGCGATTGCGACACGCCGTTTGGGGGCTTGGTTTACTAAGGAATTTTACTTTTGATAGTAAACAACGTATACTCAATTTTCGAGGTCAACGGGTGATCTCATCAAAATCTTCTAAGGAGAAGAGATAATGAGCAATACGACCACTACTGCGAACGGCACGGCTCGTCGCGGAAAGCTCGGCCAGCGCGTAGCGTACGCGTGCGGCAACCTTGGCCAGTCCGCGTTCTATAACGCACTGAGCACCTACTTCGTCGTCTATGTGACGAGCTCCTTGTTCGCTGGTGTTGATAAAGGCGTCGCCACCAAGCTGATCGGCGTCATCACCGGCCTGGTCGTGGTGATCCGTATCGCGGAGATCTTCATCGACCCGCTGCTGGGCAACATCATCGACAACACCACCACCAAGTGGGGCCGTTTCCGCCCATGGCAGTTCCTCGCCGGCGCGATTTCGTCCGTGCTGATCGTGCTAGTGTACACCGGCCTGTTCGGCTTGGTGAACGTGAACACCACGTGGTTCATCGTACTGTTCGTCATCACCTTCATCGTGCTCGACGTGTTCTACTCCCTGCGTGACATCTCCTACTGGGGTATGATCCCTGCATTGAGTTCCGACTCCCACGAGCGCTCCACCTACACCGCACTCGGCTCCTTCACCGGCTCCATCGGCTACAACGGCATCACCGTCGTGGTCATCCCGATCGTCACCTACTTCAGCTGGGTGTTCACCGGCAAGTACGTCGAAAGCCAGTCCGGCTGGACCTGCTTCGGTATTATCGTCGGCCTGCTCGGCCTCTTGACCGCATGGACCGTTGCCTTCGGCACCAAGGAGAACGAGAGCGCCCTGCGCTCCAAGGCCCAGAAGAACGGCAACCCGATCGAAGCCTTCAAGGCCATCTTCCAGAACGACCAGCTGCTGTGGGTTGCCTTGAGCTACCTGCTGTACGCCATCGCCAACGTGGCCACCACCGGCGTGCTGATCTTCCTGTTCAAGTTCATCCTCGACAACCAGGCCGCATACTCCCTCACCGGCGTGATCGCACTGGTCGCAGGCTTGGTTATGGCTCCGCTGTACCCGATCCTGAACAAGCGCATTCCGCGCCGTTACCTGTACATCGGTGGCATGATCTCCATGATCGCCGGCTATGTGATGCTCGGCATCTTCTCCGACAACATCATCATGGTGTTCGTGGCTCTGGTGCTTTTCTACGTGCCGGGTACCCTCATTCAGATGACCGCCATCCTGTCGCTGACCGACTCCATCGAATACGGCCAGCTCAAGAACGGCAAGCGCAACGAGGCCGTCACCCTGTCCGTCCGCCCGATGCTCGACAAGATCGGTGGCGCCATGTCCAACGGCATCGTCGGCATCATCGCCGTGGCCGCTGGCATGACCGGCAATGCGACCGCAGCCGACATGACCGCATCCAACATCCACATCTTCAAGATCTGCGCCTTCTACATTCCGCTCGTACTCATCATCCTGAGCCTGATCGTGTTTCTGTTCAAGGTGAAGATCACTGAGAAGATGCACGATGAGATCGTCAAGGAGCTCGAAGTGAAGCTCGCCAACGGTGAGATCGAAGCCGACGACGCTCAGACCGTGGAAGCCGTCGAGGCGGTTGCCGTGGCTGAAACCGCTGGAACTGCTGGAACCGCGACTCCGGCGGGCCAACCGGAATCCCGATAACTGAACTTCCCCTTCCTTTCCGACAACCAGGGCCGCCTGAAGCACTCCATCCGCTGCAGGCGGCCTTTCATGTCTTTTCGTCTCCTTGCCTCTCATCCCGTCCGGGTTCCTCCACTCACTGGAACAATCTGGACGATAAAAGGCCTGTCAGCGGGAGGATTCCTCCGCTCACTGGAGGTCTTTGGACAGTACGGGGGTATTTTGCGGTCCGGATTCTTCCAGCGACTGGAGGAATATGGATGCTTGGAGAGTTGCAGACGGAGCGATTCTTCCGGTGGCTGGAGGTTTTTGGACGTTAGCAGGTCTGTTAGCGGGTAGCTTCCTCCACCGACTGGAGGTTTTGGGTCGCTAAGGCGTCCGGAGCTATGCTTCGCCGATGAGGGAGCCGCGTTCGTGGATCGTCGGCACCAGTGTGCGGATCACGATGGTGGCCTGTCCGCGCAGGGTGAGATCCTCGCCTTGCCTGCAACGGTGAATTTGCGGCGCCTCCTGATAATCCGTGGTCACGGTGCGGCTGATTTCGTTTTCCATCGCGTCGATGAATTGAGTATTGACGATTTCCGGCGCACCATATACCGAAATGTCGCGCAGATCCAACAATCCTGCCGGTATGGCCATGACGCGCCCGAGCAACGCGCCCGCTTCGGTGAGAATATGCGTACGTGCGGCAGGATCCTGCGAGATGCGTTGCTGCAGCCTGTCACCGGAAACGAATGATTCGAGACATCCCTGTTTGCCGCATTCGCAGATTGGCCCGTTCGGGTCGACCACCACGTGTGCGATTTCTCCGGCAGTGAAGGAACTTCCTTCGATGATGACGTCGTTGAGGCATAATGCCGCGCCGACGCCCCGCCCGATGGAGATGAGCATGGAATTGGGAGAGCAGTCGCCGAAGAATCGTTCCGCCACAAGTGCCGCATTGGTGTCGTTGCCTACGATCACGGGCACTCCGGTGGCGTTTTCCACTTCGGTTTTCAGCGGCAGTTCGCTCCACCCCAAGTGCACGGATTTGCGCACCACGCCGTTGGGTTCCACAATGCCGGTCACCGCGATGCCGATGCCAAGGATCGGCAGTGGCGTTGAGCTGATGAGCTGCCTGCAGAGGTCGATCACGTCATTGACGCTGCAGCCATGGTCGACGGGAAGTTCGGTGCGGTCCACGATTCTGCCGGAAAGATCCGCCAGCGCTCCTTTGACGAGCATCGGATTCGACAGGTCGACGGAGACGATTCGCCAGAAATCGGTGTCGATGGCGAGCACTTGTGAACGTTTACCGCGCCCTTCGCGATTGTCGGGGCCGAGTTCGCGCAGAATGCGATTGTCGACCATTTCGCCGGTCACTTCGCTGGTGGTGAAGCGCGAAAGTCCGATGAGTTTGCCGATATTGGCTCGCGACATTTGCGTTGCGGGGAAAAGCTGCTCGAATGCGGCGGTGATATTGCTGATTCGAATGTCGGAAGGTGATGCCTTTGCTTGGGTACCGCTCACGATGTCCTCGCTTTCTTGTGTGGAGCCGATACATATTGTAGTTTGTGGCGATACAAGTGCGTTATGTAATTTTTATTGGCAATAAAGAGTACTAAACAAGAGTATACGGCATTTTTCCTCGAATTGCGATTGCTTTACGATTGTCACTAAATGGCGGAATTTCAGCTTTTTTGTGGAATAGCAATCGCGTGCCGGATTTAAATGTAAGGAAACTTGACAAAAAAGAATTACGTAGGTATGCTGTGACTATCCGGTGCAAGGAGGTGCCGGAATAATCTCACGAAGGAGAGAGATATGCGATCCCACACTCAGCGTTTGATGGTTTGCGCAGCTTCTTTCGCGGCTCTGTGCATGGGTCTTGCAGGATGCGGTTCCAATACGGCCAGCACCGGCGGGGATTCCGGGGAGGTCGTCAACCTCACGTACATGCACCGTCTTCCGGATTCCGAAGGCATGACCTTGGTCAAAGACATTGTTGCCAAGTGGAACAAGGATCATCCGAACATTCAGGTCAAGGCCACCAAGTTCGATGGTGCCGCACAAGATATGATCAAGAAGCTGGAAACCGACGTCAAGGCCGGCAATGCTCCGGATCTTGCACAGGTCGGCTACGCCGAAGTGCCTGAGGTGTTCACCAAGGGCTTGCTCGAAGACGTGACCGAAGAGGCCGCGAAGTACAAGAGCGACTTCGCCGAAGGCCCATATTCCATGATGCAGGTTGACGGCAAGACCTACGGCCTGCCGCAAGACACCGGCCCGCTTGTGTACTTCTACAACCAGAAGGCTTTCGACGAACTGGGCATCAAGGTTCCCAAAACCAAGGATGAGCTGATCGAAGCGGCAAAGACCGCGGCCGCGTCCGGCAAGTACATCATGGATTACGAAGCCGATGAGGCCGGCAACATCTTCGCAGGTTTGGCAAATGCTTCCGACCCGTGGTACACCGTCAAGAATGACGCTTGGGTGGTCAACACCAACGGCAGCGGTTCGCAGGCTTTTGCTGAAACCTTCCAGGAACTGATCGACAACAAGGCCACGCTGACCAACCCGCGTTGGGTGCCGTCGTTCGACGCATCCCTGCAGGATGGCACGCTGATCGGCAACATCGGCGCCGCTTGGGAGGCTCCGCTATTCAAGGACTCCGCAGGAGACACCGGCAAGGGTGACTGGCGTGTCACCCAGATCGGTGACTGGTTCGGCAATGGCACCAGCACCGGCCCTGACGGTGGTTCCGGCGTCGCAGTGCTCAAGGGTTGTGAGCACAAGGCCGAAGCCATGGAATTCCTCGACTGGTTCAACACTCAGGTTGAGGATCTGACCTCCCAAGGTCTGATTGTGGCCGCCAGCACCGAAACCGCGAAGACCCCTGAATCCTGGAACGAATTCTACGGCGGCCAAGACGTGATGAAGGAATTCGCTACTGCCAACGACAACATGGTCGCATTCAACTACATGCCGGGCTACTCCGCGGTCTCCGCAGCTATGCAGGAAGCCGCCGACAAGGCAGCCGACGGTTCCGGCAAGGTGGCGGACGTGTTCCCTGTGGCACAGCAGACCTCCATCGACACCCTCAAGAACTACGGCCTGTCCGTAGCGAAGTGATCAACGTATGGAACCAGGGATCACCCGCTCTGATTCCATAACCCCTCCAACGACGGTGTGGAGCCAACGCAACACACGGCTCCACACCGTTCCTTATGAAAATATTCCTTGTGAATATTCCCTATGAATCGATCTAGCTGATTCGACGGAGCGGCTGAAACCGGCACTCCTCTCCCGTGATGACGATTTGGATACGGCGATTCGAACTGTGAAAGATGCCATCAACGATGAATGGCATCCGATGCGAAAGATAGGTACATCATGACTGCAACAACGCATGCGGCGAAACCAAAGCGCACTGATGCGCAACGCCGCGAGAATCGAACAGGATGGGCGTTCATGGCGCCATTCGGCATACTGTTCGCCATCGTATTCATCATCCCGATTTTCTATGCCATCTATTCCAGCTTCTTCCGTCAGGTCACCGAGGGCGGCGGCGCGTACGGCGGCGGCGAATTGGTGAATAAATTCGTAGGATTCCAGAATTTCGAGTACGTGCTTACGTCCGGCAATTTCTGGTCCGGTGTGGGCAGGGTGCTGATTTACACCCTCATTCAGGTGCCGCTGATGATCATCATCGCGTTGGCTTTGGCGATGGTCATCGATTCGTTCGTGGTCAAGCACATCACGGGTTTCCGTCTCGGCTACTTCCTGCCGTACGCCATTCCAGGTGTGGTCGCATCCATCATTTGGGTGTACCTGTATAACGGTCAGATTTCGCCGATCGTCAAAGGTCTTGCGGCCATCGGAATAAACGTTGATTTCTTCAGCAAGAACGTTGTGCTCGCTTCCATGGCAAACATCACCACATGGACGTTCACCGGCTACAACATGCTGATTTTCTTGGCCGCACTGCAGGCGATTCCGCACGAACTGTACGAAGCCGCACGCATTGATGGCGCAAGTGGATGGCAGATCTCCATGCGCATCAAACTGCCGAACGTGCGTTCCGCGGCGCTGCTGTCCATGTTGCTGTCCATCGTCGGCACAATCCAGCTATTCAACGAACCGCAGATCATGCAGACCGCCGATCCGGGCATCTCCAAAACCTATACGCCAATGATGATGGCCATGAACACTTCCCAAGGCACGCTGACTCCGGGCGGTGACGGACCCGCATCGGCGGTCGCCATCGTCATGGCACTGATCGCAGGCGTTCTCGCCATGATCTACGCACTGGTCGAGAGGAAGGCGAACGAACAATGAGCAACGCAGTCGCAGCAAGAAAAGACGAACGCGCCCGCAGAAAAGCGGAACGCATGATGGAAAAGCAACGCGAAGCGGCCGAACACGATCTGCCGCGCTCCATGCGCCCATCGCCGATCACCAAAACCATTACCGTGATCGTGCTCGTCGTAGCGCTGATCTACTTCCTCTTCCCAATCTATTGGGCCATCATCGCATCCACCAAAACACCATCGCAGCTGACCAGCAGCAACGGATTGTGGTTCGCCGTCGGACTTGACCAGATTCCCGACGCCATCGCAACCAACTATTCGAAGCTTATGGGGTGGACCCGTGGCCAATTCTGGCGTTGGGTGCTGAATTCCCTGATCTACTCCGGGGTTTCCGCACTGATCGGCACCATCATTTCGGTGATGGCAGGCTATGCCACCGCAAAATTCAACTTCCGTGGCAAGGCCATCGCCATCGGCGTGGTCATGGGATGCATGCTGATGCCGGTCGCACTGCTCACCATTCCGCAGTACTCCATCTTCCACGCACTGCACCTGACCAACACCATGCTGGCGATCATCATCCCGTGCTGCGTTTCGCCATTCGGCTTCTTCCTCGGACGCGTGTACGCGCAAACCTCCGTACCGAACGAACTGCTGGAAGCGGCCCGCATCGACGGCGCCGGTGAAGCGAGAATCTTCTTCACCATCGTGCTCCGACTGCTCGCCCCAGCCATGGTGACCATCTTCCTGTTCCTCTTCGTGGGAACGTGGAACAACTTCCTGCTGCCGTTGATGATGGTTTCCTCCGACACCCTCAAGCCGGTCACGCTCGGCCTGTACGGCATGGTATCGCTCGCAACCTTCAACGATCGTGGATCGCTGATGATGGGCGCACTGCTCGGCGTACTGCCGGTGATCGTGCTCTTCCTCGGCTTGCAGCGCTACTGGCAGGCCGGCCTCGCGGCAGGCGCAGTCAAGGGTTGACGGGCATCCATCCAACTCCATGCGTGGCATGCAAACGCCACGCATGGAGTTGGATCAACAGAACAACCGTAATCCGGGCCCCACTATTTCAGGCAGGTACATGCAATGAACGCAAGACTGCACCATAACGGCCGTTCGCAAGGATGCGTCGGCATCGACATCGGCGGAACGAAAATCGAAGGCGTGCTGCTCGACGCAACAGACCGCGTCATCGACGTCTGCCGTATGCCATCGCACTCCGGTGAAAGCAACGTCGTAACCGACATCGTGCGCGTCGCCCGCATACTGTCCAACGAAGCGCTGCCCATCGGCATTGGCATTCCAGGGCAGGTGAACTGCGCAACCGGGCAAGTGAGCAACGTCGTCAATCTTGATATTGAAACGTTGGAACTTGGCGAACGCGTCAGCGCAATCATGCACGCTCCGGTGCACGTGGAAAACGATGTGAACGCGGCTGCGGTCGGAGCCGCGGAATTCGTGGAACAAGTCGACGGCAACGCAACCGTCGTATTCCTCAACTTTGGTACGGGACTGGCCGCAGGACTCGTGCGCGGCGGGCAAGCCGAACACGGGTACAGCGGATCCATCGGCGAAATCGGGCACCTACCCATCGACCCCAACGGATTCGAATGCCCATGCGGGCAGCGTGGATGCTTGGAAACCGTGGCATCCGGCGGGGCCGTGGCAAAACTTTGGCCCTCCGCAAACCCGCCCATGCCTGATCTCATCCGCAAAGCGCGGCAAGGAGACGGGCATGCCAACGACGTGCTCACCATGGTGGCCCACGCCATGGGCGACACCATCCAAATCGTCGCGCAAGCCTACGATCCGCAACGCATCATCATTGGCGGAGGCATGGCGAAAACCGGTGACGCACTCATCGAAGTCATCCAAGCCGAACTGAGCCGCAGAGCCGAAGGATGCCGATTCCTGACCACACTCGACATCGCATCGAACATCAGAATCGCAGCCATTGACCAACCAATCGGCGCAATTGGCGCGGCGCTCGCGGCAAAACGAGCGCAACCGCAATCGTGAATGCGTGATACTTCAGGCAGACTGGAACAAGCGCAACAATTCCGGAAATCCAGATCCGGCAATCCCGGCAATCCGAGAATCACAATCGAGAATTGAAATCGATAATCGACAATCGAAAGGCGAATCGATGGCAAGCGAGAACACCCGCAAATGGGCGATCATTCCCGAACCGAACAGCATGACGGTCGGCGAAGGCACGGTGCTGTTGCCCTATGCGGGGCGCGTGAACGAATCCATTGCGATTGGCGATGGCGATTTCCTGCTTGCGCATCAGCTTGTTGCCGACATACGTTCCGCGACAGGCACTGATTGGGATATTGCGACGGGCGATATGTGGTCGGGCTTCATCAGATTGCGTATTGCGGATTCGTGGGATTTCGATTCGCAGGATGGCGGTACCGCCGGCGCATACACGCTGACTATCAACACTGACGGCATTACGATTACCAGTTGCGATTTCGAGGGCGTGCGCAACGGTGTGCAGACCCTGCGCCAACTCATACGGCAAAACGGTGCCGTGCTACCAGTGCTTCAGATCGAAGATGCTCCCGCATATCGGATCAGGGGATATTACTTGGATGCGACGCGCGGCCGCGTGCCAACGCTCGCATGGCTCAAACAGTGGGCCGACAAACTCTGCCTCTACAAATACAACCAATTGCAGCTGTACATCGAGCATACGTTCGCATTCGACGGCATGAGCGAAACATGGCGCGGATCAAGCCCGCTCACGCCGGCAGACACACTCGAATTCGACCAATACTGCGCGAACCTTGGCATCGAACTCGTGCCGTCAGTCTCCACATTCGGACACCAATATGTGGCGATGCGCACGCAGGAACTGCGCGAACTCGGCGAATTCCCCGAAGACGCAGACCGGCCGTTCAGCTTCATCGAACGCATGAGGCACCACACGCTCAACGTCGCCGACGATCGAGCCTTCGCATTCTCTGCGCAACTGGTCGACTCGTATCTGCAACTTTTCCGTTCGAAGCGATTCAACATCTGCGCCGACGAAACCTTCGACCTCGGCAAAGGCAAGTCGAAGCAGGAAGCGCAACGCGTGGGCGTCGCAGCGCTGTACGCAACATACGTGGGCAAACTCTGCGAACACCTGTCTAAGCAGGGCCGCGAACCCATGTTCTGGGGAGATATCGCCATCGAAATGCCGGAAATCCTCGAAACCCTGCCGAACAATGTCACTCTGCTGAACTGGCAGTACGAACCGGAAGCAACCGACGAAAAAATCCAACTCGTGGCGCAAGCCGGAGCCAAACAAATCGTATGCCCGGCCGTATGGGGGTGGAATGCGCTGCTCCCGCGCATCGACGATGCGTGGAACAACATCGCACGCATCGCACGCTACGGCCTCGACTGCGGTGCGGAAGGCATGCTCGTCACCGATTGGGGCGATTTTGGGCATGTCAACGATCCGCGCATGGCCGTGCCCGGCATGATATTCGGTGCGCAATATGCGTGGAATCCTGCCGGAGATACTGCCGAAAATGATTTGCTTGAGCGTATTTCGCGCGTCGAATATGGCGATTGCAGCGCACGATTCGTTGCATTGCTTCGTAATGCTTCCGCGCAAGCCGTATTCACTTGGCGTGAGCTTGTGGAATATCTCGAATTGGATGACGGCACGGGAAACTGCAATACCGATGTTGCGCAAACCATTCCCTGCCTGGCCGATCGCTTGGTTGATCATTTATCTGACTGTGGAAACGCAATGACTGTGCGTGAAGCACGCAATCGCATGATGCGCAATATGGCAACGACAATCGAACGAATTCCGCAAGCCAATCGTGCATTGCAACAATGCATGGTCGACATCGCGCCGATTGCGGCACATATGGGAAATCCGGGCATTACTGCTGCCGTACGCATCGCCATGGAAGGGCAGCTGCTGCTCAATCGAGTGGGATTCGCGCTCGCCGAAGCGCATGACGTGCGTGATGCGCATGACGCTGGCGATTGGCGGCCTTCCGATTATCGTGCGCTGGCGCGCGAGCTCGAATGCTGGTGCGAGGCCTATGCGAAGGAATGGAACGCGACAAGCCAACCGTCGGAACTGCATCGCATTCAGGAAACCGTGTGGAAAGCAGCCGACGAGCTTCGACGAATCAGCAAATAAATCATCAAACAAATCCTCAAGAAATCAGCAAAACGAAAAACGTCAATCCAATGCCAATGAAAGGAACATCATGACCGAAGTCATCATCGTGAAAAACGAGCGCGAAGCAGGCGATATTTACGGCCGTTCAGTCGCCGATCTCATCAAAACCAAGCCGAATGCGGTGCTGGGACTGGCAACCGGATCCAGTCCGCTCGCCGCATACCAGTCGCTCGCACGCATTGTGCACAGCGAGCATATTGACGTATCGCAGGTGCGTGGTTTCGCATTGGACGAATATTTGGGATTGCCGCTTGATCACCCGCAGTCATATCATTCCACCATTCACCGCACGGTTGTGGAACCGCTTGGACTGAACCCTGATTTGGTGCACGTGCCTGGTGACGTGCTCGACGGGGCGCCGCTGAGCGACGGCGAACGCATTGCGGCTGCCGGCCCTGCCTACGATAAGGCAATCGAAGAGGCCGGTGGCATAGATGTGCAGATTCTGGGCATTGGCACGGATGGGCATGTGGGCTTCAATGAGCCGGGATCGTCGCTTGCTTCCGGCACGCGCGTCAAAACGTTGGTTGAGCAGACGCGCATCGATAACGCCCGATTCTTTGACGACGACATCGACAAGGTGCCTACGCATTGCATCACGCAGGGTATCGGCACGATTCTCAAAGCCCGCCACTTGGTGCTGCTGGCCTTCGGTTCGGGCAAGGCCGAGGCTGTGGCCGAAACGGTGGAGGGCGGTGTGAGCGCGTTCTGCCCGGCGTCCGCGTTGCAAATGCACCCGCATGCCACCATCATTGTGGACGAGGAGGCTGCGAGCCGCCTACGCCACAAGGACTACTACCGTTACGCCTACGCCCACAAGCCCGCCTGGCAGCACATCTGATTGCTGCTCCGCAGTCGGTGTCCGCTAGCGTCCGGATTCTTCCACTCGCTGGAACATTCTGGACGTTTTTCGGCCTTCCAGCGGGAGGATTCCTCCACTCGCTGGAAGGTTTTGGGCAGTACGGGGGTATTTGGCGGTCCAGATTCCTCCACTGACTGGAGGAATTGGGACTCTGAGGTGGCTGTTAGCGGGAGGATTTCTCCACTGACTGGAAGGATTGGGTTGCTGATGGGCTTGTCAGCGGGGTAATTCTTCCACTGAATGGAAGAATTGGATGCTAATTGAGGAAAATGGCTGTGAGTGAATTGGAAGGTATGAAGATGGAACAGTCTCGTGAGCGGTTTGCGAATGAGGTGGACGTTGCGTTGGCGCAGTCGGCCCGTCCGTTTGCGATTCATAATGCGCGCAAAGTCGATGCGCGAGGTGTTGCGGAACATTATTGGTTGGTTTCCGATGGTAGCGCGATTATTGCGACTGGGAATCGGGACGCTGATTTTGCTGCGGCTTGCGCAAGCGTCGGTTTGGATGCCGATACTGATTCCGATTTGGTCAGTTCGGCTGATTCCGGCAATGCCATGACCGGTTCGGCCGGTTCCGTAACCGACGCTGCAGGTCGCATGATGACTCCCGGTTATGTTGACATTCATGCGCACGGTTCGTGGGGCAGTTCCTTCGATGATGGCGTGCAGGGCATACGTTTGGCTCGCGCGGGTCACATGATGCACGGCACCACCCGCCAAGTACTCAGTTTGATCACCAATCCGCTTGACGTGATGTGCGCCAATCTCGAAACCGTGCACGGCATGATGAGCGCCCGCCCTGACATTCTCGGCGCGCATCTGGAAGGACCGTTCCTTGCGCTGTCTCGCAAGGGTGCGCATGATCCGGAATGTTTGAAGGATCCGGTTCCCGAATATGTTGATCGGCTTTTGCAAGCGGCAGACGGCTGTCTGCGTCAGATCACCATCGCCCCCGAATTGCCGCACGGCATTGATGCGATTCGTCGCTTCGCGGCGGCCGGAGTGGTTCCTGCGGTAGGACATTGCGATGCCGATTATGCGACCGCTCGCAAGGGTTTCGACGCGGGCGCGGGCATTATGACGCACATGTTCAATGCGATGAATGGCTTGCATCATCGCGAGCCTGGTCCAATTCCGGCTGCTGTTGAGGATCCACGCGTCACTATCGAGTTGATCAATGATGGTTTTCATGTGCAGAATCCGATGGTGCGTTTGGGATTTGGTTTCGCACCGCATCGCACGGCATTCGTGACTGATGCCATGGCTGCTACCGACTGCCCGGACGGTCATTATCTGCTGGGTGCGTTGGATGTGGATGTGATCGATGGTCACGCTCGGCTCGTGTCGAATGGTGCGATTGCCGGTTCCACGCTGACGTTGGAAAAGGCTGTTCAGCGTGCGGTGCTCGAATTGGGATTCACGCCCGCCGACGCGGTGGAGGCCGCCACGTTGACTCCGGCCAAAGCATTCGGTTTCGACCGCGCGAACCCGGTCACCAAGCAACCTCTCGGTCTGCTTGCTCCCGGCTACGCTGCCGACGTGCTTCTGCTCGATCCCGCCACCTGGTCCGTCACCCACGTCTGGTGTGACGCTCGCCCTCTCCGCTAAGGCGAGATTACTAAAGCGAGATTACTGAAGCACAATTGCAGGGCCGGCTCCGCAACAGGATGCCGGCCCTTGCCGTATCTCAAGTTTTTATATTTAGTCTTGCGGGGTGAAGCTGTCGCGTGCGACGAGACTGGTGGAGATTCGCATATGCTGGCTGATTTTGCGGTCGGCGGTCAGCGCTTCGGCAAGCATAAGCACCGCGGCTTTCGCAAGCTCGTCCTGGCTAATGTCGTACGACGACAATGCGGGAGACGTGTATTTTGCGATCTCCTGATTGTTGATGCTGATCACTTTGATATCTCGCGGCACCATCACATTTTCGGTGGCAAATGCCTGCAGCACGCCAACCGCCAACGGATCGGCTGCGACGATTACCGCGTCGGGCAGATCGTCCGCATGATCCTGCACCAACTGACGCCCCTGCAAACGGCCGTTTTCCACAGTGAACGGGCCGTCCGCATACACCAATCCTTGCGCATCCAATCCCAAGCGCAACGCCCAATTGCGGAATGCGAACGTACGAATATCTTCCGGATATTCATGCTTGCCCATAATGTTGCCCAAGCCGCCAATGAAGCCGATCCGAGAGCAACCCGACCCCATAAGCGCGTCGATCGCATCCAATATGGTTTGTTCCAAATCCGGCTGTACCGAATCGAACAATGCCGGCGCAGGATTGATGTCGATGAATACGCCGTGGGGGAGCTTCTTATGCAAGCGGTGAAGCGTCTTGTGATTTAGTGGGGACGGGCCGATCGAAATAAATCCCGCGTATTTATCGGCATCGGCGATCAGCGAATCCACGTCCTCGTGCATGGTCACGTTCATGCGCTGCTCTTCGGCATGCTTGACGAGCACTTCGCGCAGCTCGTCGAAATACGCGTCCTGCAAGCCCTTGTCGGGTACGACATTGTCGAGAATCGCAACATCCTGCGGAATGGTGATACGCTGGTATTGCGGTACGTTCTTGTATCCCATTTCCAGACTGGCGTTTAGAATCTTCTCGCGGGTGGAATCCTTCACCGAAAAAGTGGGATCGTCCTTCAAAACCCTGGAAACAGTGGCTTGGGAGAAACCTACCCGTTTCGCTATCTCTCTGATAGTGGCCATGTGAATCCTCCTCAAAGCCATCGTTGGCTAAACACGTTTACTAATTAATTTAGCACACATGCTCCCATCTCGCCATATTTCCTTCAAGCGTTTCACGAGATGAAGCAATCGTGCGACAAACGAGACTCCTCTTTACTCAGCTTGCCTCGGGGCGGCTTCGGGCAATGAAGTGCCCATGGTTTCGAGGCGCATGAGGAACTCGTTGGCGCTCATGGCGTTGCTCAACAGCGTGCCCTCGGCGAGCGTGCCTCCGATGGAACGGATGAACTCAACCTGGTCCAGGGACTCCACGCCATCGAACACCACATGGAACGCATCGTTATCGCGCGAAATCTCGAGCGTGCGCTGCATGATCTGCTTTGCGCGAGGCGTACGGAAATCGCGAACCACCGTCTTGTCGAATCGTGCGAAATCCAATGGCAGATGCGCGAACGCGGCAACCTCCGAATACGTGGTGCCAGCATTGGTCAAACCCAACTCGACGTTCGGCAAAGCGGCAAGAGCGGCAACCTCATCATCAACTTCATCATGCACCACATGAATGGCATGCGATCCCAACTGCAGGCCGAAACGCAGCTGTGGCTGCTCATGAGTCAACTGCTCCAAGCGCTCGTGGAAGATGGACGCGCCTAATTCCGAACCATTCATGCAAATGTCCACAATATCCAATTCGGGTGCCACCTTGCGGAATGCGGTCATGTCTTTCACGCAGGTTTCCAGCACGTCGAGCGTCAGCTGCACGCTCATGTTGAGACGATGCGCTTCAGCCGTTACGAAATACGGTGCCAGCGTACGGCCCTTCGCGTCATGCACGCGCACAATCGTATCCAGCGAAGTGATACGTTTCGTATTCACATCGAAAATCGGCTGGTAGAGCACGGAAATCGTATTGTCTTCGATCGCATGGCGAAGCACGTCGGAAGCGTTGAAATAGTCTCCCGAACCATTCTGCGCGGCGAGCGTGGACGTCATGCCGTCGACTACGGGCAGATTGGAGCTCTCCGACTCGTAGATGTGCGCGCTCGCATCGGCGAGGAGCACGGAGAAGCCGTCTGTCGCGTTCGAGAACGAAATGCTGCTCGATACGTCCACGGAAACCTCGCCTTCTTCGGTGTATACCGGCATGACGGCAAGATTGCGCATGCGCGTGGCCAACTCCTCCACATCGCTGGTTGACGTCACATCGGTTACGATCATGGCGAATTCCGCGCCGTTCACGCGCGAAAGCGTGGCGTTTCCCGGCAGCAGCTGGCTTAAACGCATGCCCACGGATCGCAGCACGGCATTGCCGATTTTGCGTCCATAATGTTCGTTGACGGTGCGCAAATGCTCCACGCCGAAATACACCACGGCAACCAGATTATGCACATTCTCGGTCTGCAGACTCTTCAAATGTCCGATGAACGCACGATACGTGAGTGCGCCGGTCAGCGTATCCGTTTCCGATTCGGTGCGTAGCAGCGTCACTTCCTTGTTCACGCGTAACGATTCGGTAAGCACTTCGCCGCAGGTGAGCAATATCGTCTCGTCGGTCGACATGAACGGACGATTCCAAATACTGCGTTCCATCGCGAGATAATACTGTCGCGAGCCGGTGGAAATAGGCGCGGAATAGCGGTAGGAATACCCTCTTTTATCAAGATTGTTTGCATTGCTGATGAAACAGCGCATGCGGGTGAGGCCACGATTGATGCGTCTTACGACGGTCTCTTCCGGCACTTGATTCGGCAACGGCAGCGCGTCGCTCACATTCGCTATGCATTTCAACGCACTTCGGGATCGCGTGAGCCGGCTCATCGTATCGACCGTCATCAGCAACAGCGAGTAGGCGATCAGTGCCAGCATGAACACGGAAAGCACGGTGGCAGTATCCGAGCCAATATTGGCGAACTCCAGAATTTCAGGAATCCACACAATCGCCATCAAATCAGCCAAAGCCATGGCAAGAATGTGAGACAGCGAATACTCGCGCATGGCTTTACGAATTGGAATTTGTACAAAAAAGAACGTTACAATATCACAAATCAATCGAATAATCGGCACTGCAACAGTCATAATCAGTAATGGCAGCAACCAATGCTGGAATTGATAAGGATTAATCGCAGCATTGACGGAATTCTGGCTGATGATAATTGACAGTACGTGAGAAGTGTTCGCAAATAATATTTTGATCAGTGGGATTGGCGCAAGCGTGGTTCCGGCGCGAAGAATGCCGATTTTCAGACTGCGTGCGGTGATGATCGACGTGATGATGGTAACGATGATCAGGAACATGGCCACGTCGGGAAAATAGCCGGTTACCAGCAGTATGACGGTCAACGGTGGCAGCACGGTGTGTTCGGCGGCAACGCGATACGACGAACGCTTTTTGTGGTAGATCAGGCACAGCAGAAAGCACAGCGACCATATGCAGATGCGCGCAGGGTCTTCCATAAGTTGCTGCACGCCTTCCTGTGCATGGAATGCGATTGCGGCCGCAATGCACAACGCATAGATGATGGCCAGAATGGTGAGTCTGGCTGGTTTTCTGATGCCGTCTTTTGGCTGGCTGCCGGTGGCTGCCTGATGCTTTGATTGCTTCGATGTCATGATTGCCTGATTTCGTTCCCCTGTTGCGTGCCACTTTTACTGAAAAGTAGCGACTGCCTTGTGTTCCTGCCTTGTATTGTGTCTGTGGTTGCGTCTCGCTGCGGCAAGTGTTTATAACACCGGTCCGATGATGCGCCACGGTGCGTTCGTGCCTTCCTCGGCGCTGTCCGGCTGCTCGTTTTCGTTGTTGCCCAACGATTCGTAGATATTGCCGTTCCAGATCACCTTGTCGCCTTGCTTGTACAGTACTCCCGGTTCCCACGTGGGGTAGGCCTGCTGCGAGGAATTCCAGCTGGCATTGTCGAAGTCGACGAGCGTGCCCGGCGTGCCTCGGAATCCTGACCCCAATGTGGTGGCGAATTCGCCGTCCGTCTGTTTCATGCCGCTGCAGAACGTTTTGAGCGTGTTGGTGTTCGTATAGTTTTCGCCGCATTGCTGGTCGCGGTTCAGCGACCACATGCTTAAGTGGCCCAGGCTTGTTTCCAGTGCGAACGTGTTGATTTCGCGCGCATTGTCGAGCGTGAAATACTCGTTTTTGGTGTCGTTCTGGCCGATGAGCACGGTGGCTCCCAGCAGTTCCCAGATCTGATGGTCGCTGAAGAGTTTGCCGCGACTGTACAGCAAGGTTTTGTATTGCGCGTGGGCCGCGTTCAATGAGCTTTTGATCAGGGTGGATTGTGTGATTGACGTGGATGCCACGTTGAAATCCATGGTCATAAGATTCACGGTGGAAAGCGTTACGCCAGCGTCCAGAAACGCATTCACGGTTTGCATTCCTTGCATTGTAAGGCCTTTCGCGTCAGCTGGAAGCGTCAGGCTGATGATCAGATCGTGACTGGTATCGTCTTTTCCTTTATTTTTCGCTTTTTCATTGGCGATGAGTTTTGCCACGGCTTGCGCTCGCCGGGTTGCGGTTTCGCTGTAGCCGTCGAGATTCTTGTTTTCGATATCGAAGTCGAGCGAGGTGATGTGATAGCGGTCGATCACCTGCTGGTATGCGTCGGCAAGCGCGTCGACGTCAGTGCATGCGGCGGCCAGTTCGGTACCGTTCTGGCCTCCGAAGCTGACGGTTACCGTGCGGTCGGTTTTGTAGGTTTGCGCGATACGGCTGTCAAGATCAAGCGTGGAGGCTGCCTCGTCGAGCGTGTAGTAGCCGCCCCAACTGGGCTGGCAGCCGTCGCCGGCGGTGATGAAACCGAGGGACACATTCCGGTAGACGTTGCCTACCTTGGATTCAAACTCGTATGAGGGTGTTGCGGTCACGTCCACATAGCCGCCGAACCAGGGTTCCGGCAATTTCTTAGCCGCCGTTCGCGTGAAGGTGATCCACGACCATGTGCCGGCAGCAACGAGCGCGATGCACAGTATCGCTATGAACAATCGGAGGAAGGAAAATCGCCTTCCCGGAAACAAGGGTTTCATCATTCCCTTTCATCAAGAATCGTCAAGCTACCATGCCGATGGGGGCATCGGGTGGTCGAGCGGGCTATGCCCCGCTTGGCTTCAGTGCGCAGGCGGGTGATTTTACGGGGGATTGGGTATTCCTCTCGTGCGCTGGCTCTCTTATATCTTGCTAACAGTAAGGGAGTGTAGTATGTGGCTGGTACGAAGATTTTAGGCAGTGATGTATGTTTTTGCGTCGATGAGGCGGCGCCGGCAATTCAAAGGGGTTTGAGGTGGCAAGAATAGGGGATGCTGAAGGTGGTGATCGCAAACATCAGTGGGGAGCGGAAACTTCCACACAACCGCTTGCGATTATGCATGGCAAGCCTTCGCCGACGCGCGTTGTGCTCGGTTACGTTGCCATCATCTGCACGGTTATTTCATGGCTTATCTACATGATCACGATGATTTTGTCATTGTTCGTCAACAATCCTTCGCTCACGTTACGTTTCGTGGTTGAAGGCGTGCTGTACATGACGATTGTGACCACGCTGATTTTCAGTGCGCTCGTCTATCTGGTCACACGGCAGGGCGCGCTATATCGCTTCATCCGACATGAACGCGTGCCTCGGGCGATGCTCGACGACCATTTCGCACATAACTACAACAAAGGCATCACCGTACTGATCCCATCGTATGTGGAACAGCCGAAAGTCGTCGAAAAAACAATCTGGTCGGCGGCATTGCAGGAATTTCCCGACCTTGCAGTCGTACTCCTAATCGACGATCCTCCGCATCCTAAAAATGATGAGGCGCGAGCGATTCTCAAAGCAAGCCGCGAACTCATGCCGAAAGTATTAGCCGAATTGGCGACACCTGCGGAACGTTTCACAAAAGCGCGCGACGAAACCGCTGCGGCGCTCGCCGATCAGATGGACGCAAGGCGTAGTGTGGTCGCACGCTGTGCGGAAGACTATCGTGCGGCCGCGCAATGGTTGGAGCATAAGGCCGACACATGGCTGGTCGAAGATCATACCGACGATTTCTTCTGCGATCAGGTATTGCGCGGTCTTGCACGCGACCTGCGTTTGACGGAACAGGCGTTGAACGAATCGATCACATTGCAGCAGCATGTCGACGCGAATCGCATTCTGCAACTGTACGAACGTTTGGTGCGTATCTTCACCGCAAAAGGATGGTCTTTCGAACGCAAGCTGTACGCATCGACCTCCCGCGAAGGCAACAAGGCCATGAATCTGAATTCCTTCATCGGATTGATGGGACACTCGCTCAAACGTGTGGAAACTTCCGATGGGGTGATTTTGCGTGACGTGCGTGAGGGCGAATCTCCGGATTTCGTGATGCGCAATTCCGAATATGTGCTGACATTGGACGCTGATTCCATGCTGTTGCGCGACTACTGCCTGCGTTTGGTGTACCAGATGGAACAGCCGGGCAATGAGCGCGTGGCCGTGATTCAGACTCCGTATTCCTCGTATCGTGGTGCGCCGACGCGAATCGAACGTATTGCGGCCGCCACCACTGACATTCAGCATATGCTGCATCAGGGTATGACGTACTATGATGCCACGTTCTGGGTGGGTGCGAATGCGGTGATCCGCAAGGCCGCGCTTGACGATATTTGCGTGGTCTCGACCGAGGGCACGCGTACGGTGAAAACGTATATTCAGGATCGTACGGTAATCGAAGACACCGAATCCAGTATCGATTTGGGTTATTTCGGCTGGCATTTGGTCAACTATCCGGAGCGGTTGAGCTATAGTGCCACCCCGCCTGATTTCGGTTCGTTGGTGGTGCAGCGGCGGCGTTGGGCGAATGGCGGTCTGCTGATCATCGGCAAATTCTTCCGCATTGTGCACGCGCGGCATCAGCAGGGCAATGATGTGAAGCTGGGTGAGTGGGCGCTGCGCGTGAACTATATGGCGTCCATCGCATGGTCGAGTTTCGGCCTGATGTTCCTCTTGGCATATCCGTTCGACCAGCGGTTGCTGAGCCCGTGGGTGGTGCTCGCGTCGCTGCCGTATTTTGCCACCATGTCGAGCGATTTGAAACGCAACGGGTATAAACGTTCCGATATTTTCCGTATTTACGGCTTCAACATCGTGCTGTTGACGGTGAATCTTTCCGGCACGCTCAAGTCGATTCAGCAGGGCATGACGAACACGAAGATTCCGTTCGCGCGTACGCCGAAAGTCAATAATCGTACCGCTTCTCCGGCATTGTATGTGACGATGCCGTGGGTGATCATCATTTACTCGTGCATGGTGTTCTACGCCGATACGCTTTCGCACAATTGGGGCAACGCGGTGTTCGCCGGTTTCAATGCGATCGTGACGTTCTGGGCGTTGACCGCGTATATCGGCATCTGGCATTCCGTGCAAGACATGGTGGTTGGTCTGGTCCGTTGGTTCTTCGTGCCGATCAAGGAGCCTCAGCAGGAGGCGGCCCGCAAGAAGGCCTCTTGGCGTGACGCCCTCTACTTCGGCGACCGCCAAATGATCTACGAGTCCCGCCCGCTGTAGCCTTGAGACTTCTCTAGCCCGTGTGTACGTGTACGGGCGGCGGTTGTAGATGCCTCCATTCTTATGCAACTTGCGTTTCCGTCTGCACGTCCTAGTGTTTGGGGAGGATGGCCGCACGTTTTTGGCTTGCTGACCTCACGATTTGGGAAAAAGCGGAAAATAAAATCGTAAGGTCGAAACCAAATCGCAATCGTGCGACGGGACTCAAGATTGCAACGGTCGGTACATCAAAATCATGATATGAAGGAACGGGGTCGCAGCATCCTGGTGTCCATCATTTCGAGGAATGACGGGTAGGTGTGTCGAAACGTTTGACAAAGCTGAGTTGCTGGCTTACGATTAGTGAAACGTTTCGACGAAACGATTCGATAAAATACGAGCGTGATTCTGCGGAAGAAATTCCGGAAGGCTCGGCGGATGGCTTTGTTGAACGATGGACGAGAGCTGCGGTACGCATGACGTGTAACGCAAATGACTTGGAGAGCCGAAGGAGGCGGAAGATGACGGGCATCAAAGATGTGGCTCGGGAGGCGGGGGTGTCAGTCAGCACCGTTTCGTACGTACTTTCCGGCAAGCGTTCCATCTCCGCCAAAACCACCGATAAGGTGATGGCCGCCGTTGAACGACTTGGATATACTCCGGATGCCAGCGCCCGTAAAATGCGTGGTATGCGTAATCATATTTTTGCGCTCAGCGCGCCGATTCGCGGTGATATCAATCAGGCCAAATACAACGCTTACTTTCTGCAGACCGCATGGCAGGCAAAGAACCGTGGCTACGATGTGCTGTTGCTTACCGGCGAGGACGCGGTGGCCGACATTCGGCGCGTGACGCAAAGCAACTTGGTTGATGGCGTGGTGCTGCTCGACATTGAGGAACATGACGAGCGTACCGCCCAGGCTGGCTCATATTCCAAACCCTGTGTGGCCATCGGTTACCCTGCAGAGCATGAAGGCTGTGCCTGTGTCGATATCGATTTTGCCACGGCTGGTCGTATGGCTGTGGATTGCCTGTATTCCAAGGGGCATCGGAGCGCTATGTTTTTGCGTGACAATGAGACCGATTACGATCGCGGTTCGGGCTATGTGCTGCTGTTCCGCAAGGCTTTGCTGGAACGTGCCGAAGAGTTGGGCATGACGATTCATGAATCCTCCAAGCATCGTGACGATCGCTTTGATGCCGCGGAATTCGTGCGTGAGCTTCGTTCTTTGGATGAGCGCCCCACGGCGATTGTCAACCAGGCGAACGCCAATGTGCTGAAGTTGGTATTGCAGCAATTACAGGCTTCGGGATTGCGGGTGCCAGATGATATTTCGGTATTGTCGTGCGGCACGTATTTCGAGGGAGAGCTGATGCCGCAGCCGATTACCGAGATGCCGGTCATGCCGCAGGAATTATGTTCTAAGGCTGTGGATCTGCTGGTCGACGCCATCGATGAGCATCGCGACATCAAGGGATTGGTGGAGCTGTCCGCTCCGGTCATGCATAGTCGAGGTTCCGTTACCAAAGTTGGTGACGTGTGAAAAGAAGGTTGTAGGAGTATGTCCGTGAAAGGCGGACGGATTCCCGTATCCATAATCGAAACGATTCGAAAGTAAGTGAAGGCGTTGTAGCCGAAGCGAAGATGGTGATTGCCGAATTGAAAAGCGCCAATCCGCGGCCATCGTCGAAACGTTTCGAAAAAAGGAGGCGACACATATCAATCTTCATAACTGAAAAACAACTTGAGACATAACTCAACAACACAACCACCAATAACAAAGGAGAACCATGAAGATCACACGAGGCATCGCACTTGCGGCCGCGGCGGCAATGTCGCTGACCACGCTCGCTGCATGCGGCAGCGACACCGCGCAAGACGAGGAAACGCCAGACAGCCTGTCGTTCTGGTATTACGAGGAAGACGACGCTGGCCAGACCCAGGCATGGCGTCGCGCCGCGGAAGCCTTCGAAAAGGAAACGGGTGTCAAAATCAATTTCGAACGCAAGTCGTTCACGCAGATCGCGCAGAACGGCAGCCAATTCCTCAATTCCGATGAGGCGCCGGATCTTATGGAATCCAATCGCGGCAACGGTTCGGCCGGCGTGCTCTCCACCATGGGGCTGCTCACCGATTTGGGTGATTACGTCGATCAATACGGTTGGGACAAGAAGGTGACCGGCGCCAATGCGGCCGTGGCCAAGTATGATGAAAACGGCATCATGGATGGTGACACCTGGTACGGCATGACCAGTTACGCGGAATTCCAGCGCGTCTACTACAACAAGGATCTGTTCGCCAAGTACGGGCTGGAGATTCCGACCACCTATGACGAGTTCGTGGACGTCTGCCAGAAATTCGTGGATGCCGGAGTGACGCCGATCGCCGCCGACGCGCAGGAATACGGCGTGATGTGGCTGTGGTGGCAGCTGGTTTCCAAGGAGGCCGACGCCAAATTCATCGACAACTGGCAGCTCTACAAGGGCGATGTCGACTGGAACTCCAAGATTCTCACCAATTCCGTGAGCACCATCAACGACTGGCTCGACAAGGGCTTCATCTCCCACAACGCCACCGGTATGAAGGCCGAAGACACCACGCAGGCATTCATCAAGGGGGAGTATCCGATCTATCAGACCGGCACCTGGAATCAGGGACGTTTCGTCAAGCAGATCACCACTTTCGATTGGGACGCCGCGGTGATGCCGGAATCGAATTTCGCGATTGGCTGCGCAGGCAATCTGCTGGTGATTCCGGAACGCTCTCACCACAAGGATCTCGCTGCGAAGTTCATTGACTACGTGCTTTCCGACGATGTGCAGAACTACCTCGGCAACGCCGGCGGAATTCCGGTGGCGGGCGACGCCAGCAAGATCAACGACGAGAAGAGCAAGGCCATGATCGAGGAATACGCCTCCTACGCCAATGATGGCAAGCTCAGCTACTACCCGGATTACGCCGCTTCCAACCTTACCGATGCTGTTCCGGCGGAATTCCAGGAACTGGTGAACGGCACCAAGAAGCCGGCCGACGTGCTCAAGGGTATCCACGAGAAGTACGACGTCGGTGTGGAAGACATGGGCGTCAAGACCAACTGATCGTATATCTGATCTCATATCCGACATCGCACGGGATTATTCCGGTTTTGCTCAGTATCAATCATGAATAATCCCGTGCGGTATCGCAAATTACAACTTGCGAACCAATATCGCAATCGTAAATATTCACAGGCAACGCAGCGCAACCAAAGGAAAAGCCAAAATGTCAAAGAAGACCAAAAACGGGGGAGTCTCAATGTCAAGGCTTCCCGGAAACCGTTCCGCAAAATTCGTACCATATCTTGTTCCCGGACTGGTAGGTCTGCTCGTTATCGTCGTTATTCCATTCGTGTGGAACATTTACTTGAGTTTCACTCGATGGCGTGGAGTCGGCCCGGTTAAATTCGTTGGATTGCAGAATTGGAAACGTCTGTTCGCTGATTCCACGTTCTGGATTTCATTCGCTAATTCATTCTGGATTATTGTGGCTATCGTAGTTATTCCTACGATTCTTGGACTATTTATTTCGTCACTGCTGACTGACGTTATTCAGAAGAAATTCGGCGGCAAGACGGCTTCCTTCCTGCGAGCCATGTTCTACCTGCCGCAGTTGCTGCCGGTTGCTGTCGCGGCCATCATCATGGGCTGGATCTTCCGTCCGGAAGATGGCGCGGTGAACGCGCTGCTCGTCAAGCTCGGCCTGGGATCGTTGCAGCATAACTGGCTCGGCAGCCCTGATAGCGCGCTTCCGGTGCTGATGTTCATTCTGGTGTGGATCCAGTTGGGCTATCCGATCGTGATCTTCATGTCCGGTCTGCAGCGCGTGGATCCTGAACTTTACGAGGCGGCCGGTCTTGACGGAGCCAACTGGTGGCAGAAATTCCGTGTGGTCACGCTGCCGTCCATCATTCCCGAGCTGCTGGTGGTCATCCTCACCGCCACCATCGGCGCGCTGAAAACCTTCGCACCGGTCTATCTGCTCACCAAAGGCGGGCCGGGAACGGCAACCACCGTGCCATCATACTATTCCTACAATCAATTCTTCCAAGTGCAACAAGTCGGCTACGGCGCGGCCATCTCCACAGCGCTCACCGTGGTCATCATCGTGTTCTCCATCGTGTTCACCATGGTGCAGAAGCACGTCGAAAAGGAACTGGTCTGAACGGTTCAAACCGCAACTGACCCGTAACATGTAAGACTCGCAAGACTTCGAAAGTCGAGGAAACAACCATGACGCAAACCATGACCGCATCGGCAGCGCGGAAAGCATCCAAGAAAACCCAACATGTGCGCTCGACCGGCGACTGGATCACCCTCATCGTGCTCATCGCAGCCGCACTGCTCGTGCTTTTCCCGTTGCTCGTGCTCACCGTCAACGCGTTCAAAACACCCGCCGATTACAATGCAACAGGCCCGCTTTCGCTGCCGAAGCATTTCACCATGGACGGCATCATCTCCTTCTGGACCACCACCAAGTTCCCGCTGAAATTCTGGAACAGCTTGGTTATTTCGCTGGTAGTGGCTGTGGCCGCCGTCGTGCTTTCCGTGCTGAACTCCTTCGCGCTCGGCATCGGCAGGGTCAAAGGCAACACTTGGATTGTGCTCGCCATCATGCTTGCCAATATGATGCCGCAGGAAGCGCTGCTCTACCCGCTGTACACCATGTTCAAGCAGGTCGGACTGTACAACACCAAACTGGCGATCATCATCATCTTCACCATCATTCAAAGTGCGTATGGCACGTATCTGCTGTCGTCCGTATACGGTACGTTCCCGCAGGCCATTCTCGAAGCGGCAGCCATTGACGGCGCCTCGCGCTGGCAGATTCTGCGTAAGGTGGTGCTGCCGATTTCCTGGCCGACCATCAGCGTGCTGTTCGTGTTCTTCTTCGTGTGGACGTGGAACGAATACATGATTCCGATGGCATTCCTGATGGGCGACGACGTGCAGACCATTCCGCTGGCGCTCGCCACATTGCAGGGCCAACGCACGATGGATGCGACCACACTTGCTTCGGCTTCGCTGCTGAGCATTGTGCCGACTATTATTTTCTTCATTATTTTCCAGCGCAAGTTGTCGCAGGGCATTACCGCTGGTGCCGTAAAGTAGCGGGAAAAGGGGTTTCTTATGACTCGAGATAACGATTGGAGCACCATGCAAAACAGCTCACGTCACGATATGCAGGTTGATTCGTTGGGTGCGTTCGCCGCGCGCAGTCCGCTGGACTTGCTTGCGGTTGCGGCACCAGGGCGCACACGTTGCGTGAACGCCGAGAATCCCACGGGCGGCAAGGGCGCTGCGGCCACTGCAGCCAGTGCACTTGGCCCGTCGCGCAAGGGCAGTCCGTGCATCCAGACCGTGAAAGCGGGGGAGAGCGTCACTTTGATGGATGTGGACGGTCCGGGCGTGATCCGCCATATTTGGATGACGGTCACCGACCGCACGTCGTCTACCGGTCCGAACGTGCTTCGCAACCTGATCCTGGAATTCTATTGGGATGGCGAGGAGACCCCGTCCGTGCAATGCCCGGTCGGCGACTTCTTCTGCTGCGGCCACGCGCAGGCCTGCCGAGTCAATTCGATGCCGGTGGTGGTCGTGCCCAATCGCGGTTTCAACTGCTACTTCTCCATGCCGTTCGAACATGCGCGCATCGTGCTCCGCAACGATCACAATGAAGACGTTCCCGCGTTCTTCTACCAGATCGACTACACCGAATATGACGCGCTTCCGGCCGGCACCATGCGTTTTCATGCGCAGTGGCGTCGCGAGCGCGTCACCGAACTGGCCCGCGACTATGTGGTGCTCGACGGCGTGCATGGTCGTGGCGCGTATATCGGCACGTATCTGGCGCTCACCGCGTTGGAAAGCCGCTGGTGGGGCGAGGGTGAAGTCAAGATGTACATCGATGGGGACGACCAGTATCCCACGTGGTGCAGCACCGGTGCCGAGGATTATTTCGGTGGCGCGTGGAGTTTCGCCGATTTCGACGAGCATGGGCGTATGCATGAGCAGACGTTCTGTGCGCCGTACGTCGGTTTCCCGTTCTATTCGCAGCGTCTCGCCTCGCATCGCGAGAGCGCGTATTGGGATGTGAATACGCCGGTGACCCGCGGATTGTATCGCTGGCACATTCCCGATCCGATTTATTTCGAACATGATTTGCGTGTGGAATGGCAGCAGATCGGTACTGAGGAGGGCGGCAATTTCGAGCGTCAGGACGACGTCGCTTCCGTCGCGTACTGGTATCAGCTCGAGCCGCATACACCGTTCGATCCGATTGGCGATCGTCGCTTCCGTCAGCCCCGCTGATTTTTGCCCCCGAGCTTACGATTTTCGGTCTATCCGGTCGGTTCGGGGGTGTTGTGCTGTCTGCGCGACTTGCGTTCTGCGTCTGCACAACCCGGGTTTTTAACCCGATTTTATGGGTTGTGCAGATGCAGGGTGCGGGTTGCGCAGGCGGGAAACGTGACTAGATGGGGTTAGATGTCACGGCGTCTGCTGCGCTGATTATCGTGCGAACGTTCTGCGCATCCAAGAGACAGCCAGCTGCGGCCAGATCTGGATACTCGGTTCAATGCCGTTGACGCCCTGCCATGCGGTTTCCGCAGTGCCCAACGACAGTCCATGCCCGCCTTGCGGGAATAGGTGCGCTTCGATGCTGACTCCGGCTTTCTTGCAAGCGTCGATCAGCATCAGTGTGTTTTCGTATGGCACGGTTTCGTCGGGAACGGTATGCCATGCGAAAACCGGCGGTGTTTTGGCGTCGATATGACGTTCGATCGACACGGATTCAAGCGCTTGTGAATCGTTGCGGCGTTCACCAAGCAGTGAATCGAAACTGCCGCGATGGGCGAGCGGGCCAGACGTGATCACCGGATAGGCGAGCATCAAACCATTCGGACGCACCGCATCCGGATCGTAACCATGAGCGACAAGAACATCGTCGCTGGTGGAGGTGGCGAGATTCGCAGCAAGATGACCACCTGCGGAAAAGCCAATCACGGCAATCGCATCCGGATCGACATGCCACTCGGCGGCATGCTCACGAATCATCGTCATCGCATCGGCAGCTTCCAACAGCGCAACTGGAAAAACGGAAGGCTTCACCGAATATCGCAGCACAAAAGCGTTGAAACCGGCCGCAAGAAACTGCATCGCAATCGGCTCCGCCTCACGATCCGACGTCATTTCGTAACCGCCGCCCGGAATCACAAGCACAGACGGACGCACACGGTCGGGAACGACTTCTTCGCTGTTATCAAGGCAATATCCGACGAATTTCGCTGCGCTGCCGTCGATGCCGGAGATTTCATATTCGAAATGTTTCATATATCCATCATAGGTGGAACACGGCGCACGTTATGCAGGAACTATTTGGTCCCGCTATTTTTCGTACCTTGTGATCCGTGGACGCAAATTGTGCAGTCGGGAGAGTGTGTCCTACTCGAGCAGCCAGTCGAGGATGTTGCGGTGTCGAATGTCTTGGTAGTCGCCGAGCCCGATGGTATCCAAGGTGAGCTGTGTGACGTAGAGGAGACCTCCATATGTGAGATACCGGTCGAACAGCGCATTGTCATTTGCTGTCGGTTGCAATGCATTTCGGTATTCCGAGAAAGACAACGGCAGCATCTTGAGCTCGACATATCGTCCGGTGAAATGGATGATTTTGCGTTTTTTCAGAATCGTCCAGTGAAATGGATGATTTTTGCGGAGTGGGTGAGTGATATAGACGTGCGATTGGGCAAATCGGAAGTAATGTTGCGATCATTCGACGGAATTCACGAATGTGTATGGCCGCTCACATGTCTGATACATTTTTCTCAGCTAATTGGCAGGAACACGTATCATTCCTCCAAGACTCGGGCGCTTATATAGAACATGTCAGCAGTTACGGCGGCTGGCGAGGTTCCTGAAGAACCCCATAACTGAACCCTTCTTCTCTCTTCTCTCTCAGCCGGCGGCCCTTCTCTCCGCCGGCTTTCTTCTTTTCTGAACACGATGCATGCGATTCGTGCGATTCGCGATTTATGTTTCGCGATTTTGCCGAAAAGAGTTGCAAGACAAACGGCCGACCATGCGTGAGTAATGCATGGTCGGCCGTTTGTGATGCTGGTGATTATGCGTGGTCGCGTGCAGGCATTCGTGATTCAGCAGCGCTCGTACGAGAACCTGCGCAGGCGTTCGAAGCATTCCACGCTTTCGTCAAGCCATGGCATGCCGATCACGAACACGTGGCCGAGCGTTTCGTGGCGGCGTGGCTTCGGGTCGAACAGTTCGAAATCGGCTCCCTTGCGGGCCAGTGCGGCAGCAAGCGCCAGATTGTCGGCCTCGAGGAAATCGTCGCCGCAGGTCACGATGAACAGTGGCGGCAGGTTGACGTTGAACGCCAGGCCTTCGGCGGTGAGGAACTTCGGGTCGGCGGCTTCGATGCCGTCGAAGAATTCGACGCCCAGCATCTGTTCGAGTCCGGTGCGGCGATTCGGATCGTAGCCTACGGTCAGTTCGCTTCCCATGGTTTCCAACGATGCGGAACTGTAGGCACCGCACACCGGAGCGGCACCGGCGAAACCAATGCCCGAAGGCTCATCCACGCCGAATGCGGCCGCGGCTTCGGCATTGTTTTCAATCGCCAACGTCAGCATGGTCAACGCGCCGCCTGCCGAATCGCCGGTGAGGAACACGGCGTTCGGATTAACCGGATAATCAGTCAAATGCGCCTTGATCCAACGCAATGCCGCCTGAACGTCCGCCAGCTGACCCCTCAAATCGGTTTGCGGGGCCGGTCGGTAGTTCAGTGAGAATACGGCGAAGCCCGTTTCGGCCAGATGCACGTTGAAGTTGCGGTTCAATTCCTTATATCCGTAAGTGAAACCGCCGCCGTGTATATCGATGTACACCGGCAGCGTATGCCCGCAGCGCAGCACCGCATCGTGCGGTAGATACAGGTCGAGCAAATGCCCTCTGCACTGTCCGGCTTCCGTATCGTAGCCACCGTCAGGCAGGTATGGAATATCTTCGATCACGTCGATTGTGTCAGGCGTGTGCCACAGTTCGGAACGCGGGGTGTCAACCGCGATCGCGCCGAAACGCATGTCGAGAATGCCGCGGACGCGCTCTTCGGAAAGGCCTTCGAGATCGCCGTCGGTTTCCGTCCAACGTTCCGCATGGTCGATCATCTCACGGGTGATGCCATATTTTGCCGCGTATTGTGCGCTGAGTTCCTCAATGGTCTGTGTGCTCGTCATCGACGCCGTCCTTTCATGATGTTCATGCGATTGCGGCCGTTCCGTCATCGGAATGCCGCACCTCGATATATCGTACCGGTTCGATATAGAAAGCGCTACTGCGATCACCCATATTCCTTTACGTCCAGAGCGAATTTATGTAACGGTACATGCGTTGATTTTATTGCGATTGCGACACGCCGAAATCACTCACGTTGCATCAAAAAACGGTTCGCATAGAATAAGTCGCGTTTGCGAATCCGAACAGGGGTTTCGACCGAGAGAGACGGCAACGGGACGCTCGACAAACGACGGACGTGAATCGTAACGGCAACGAATGGCCGTAAAAGCAACGCAAAAACGCAAAACCAACCCACGAAAACCCAGACAACCAGCAAACAATCCGAAGGAACGCTACGTATGTACGTCGATCCGAATCGTAATACAGAAGCAGGCAACCTTAAATGGATCCTGCCATACTGCAAACCCGACCTGCCACGAGTGGCCGGCGCGATAGTGCTGTTCTGCGTCAACAACACCATGGCGCTCATCATTCCGCTATTGTCAGGCCTCATCGTGGACCGTGTCATCGTGCAAGGCCAAGTCGACGAACTGACGCGACTGTGCATCATGATGATCGTGTTCACCATCGTGCGCGTCGCCTCGCGCTACGGCTACCAAATGTGGATGGAACGCTTCGGGCAGAACTCCGTATTCCGTCTCGTCAGCGACGAATACGAGAAACTGCACGAACTCGACTTCACCTATTTCAACCACACGCGTACCGGCGACATCATGAGCCGCATGACCTCCGACACCGATGCCATACGCCACGCGCTGAGCTGGGTGAGCTACCAGGTGCTTGACTGCGTGGTCATGTTCATTGGCGCGCTCGCCATGATGTTCACCATCGACTGGCGGCTCGCGCTCGCGCTCGCATGCGTCACGCCGTTCATTTTCATCCTTACGCGCGGACTCTCCACGCACGCAAGACCACTGTTCTTCGCCATCCGCAACTCGCTTGCCGAAATGAACTCAATGGTCGAAGAAAACATCGAAGGCAACCGCGTGGTCAAAGCGTTCGTGCGCGAACCGTATGAAACCGAAAAATTCGACAAACACAACGACGATTACATGCAACGCAACATGGACCAGGCCTACAACAGCCGCAAATACATGCCATGGCTCGACGGTCTCGGCTTCTCACTGCAGCTGATCACGCTTGGATTCGGCGGATTCCTGGTCATCACCGGGCGCATGACCCTCGGCAATCTCGTGGCGTTCAACTCCTACCTGTGGATGATCGACGGGCCGGTACGCCAATCCGGATGGCTGATCAACGACTGGCAGCGATTCAACGCATCCTGCATCAAAATCCGCAAACTGCTCACCGCTCAGTCACGTATTACGGAAAAGCCGGAAAATACGGAAAAACCGGGAGACAGCGCCGACGCGAATCACGCCAGCACAGCGGCTGCAACCGCTGCAACAACCAACACAACCCGCATCGCAGGCAGCATCGACTTCCAGCATGTCAGCTTCGCCTTCCCCGACGAACCAGACACCCTCGTGCTCGAAGACGTCGACTTCCATGTTCCGGCAGGCGCCAAACTCGGCATTCTCGGCGAAACCGGCGCGGGCAAATCCACCCTCGTCAACCTCATCTCCCGCTTCTACGACCCCACCGAAGGCCATGTGCTCATCGACGGCGTCGACGCGCGAGACTGGCCGCTCGCCACACTGCGCTCGCAAGTGTGCGTCGTGGCGCAAGACACGTTCCTGTTCTCCGACACCATCGGCGGCAACATCAGCTTCGGCGCAGGCGAACAACGCGAATACGACGAACAGTACATTCGCCGCATGGCCACCATCGCCGGCGCGGACGGCTTCATCCGCAGCATGCCGGAAGGCTACGATACCGTGGTCGGAGAGCGTGGCGTCGGCCTTTCCGGCGGCCAAAAACAGCGCCTGAGCCTCGCACGCGCGCTCGCCGACAATCCGTCGATCCTCATCATGGACGATACGACCAGCGCCGTCGACATGGAAACGGAAGCGGAAATCCAGCGCCATCTGCGCGAACTGGACGAACAGAAAACCATCGTCACCATCGCACACCGTATTTCATCGGTGAAAGATTCCGATCTGATCCTCGTGCTTGAGCATGGCCGCATTGTGGAGCGCGGCACGCATGACGAACTGGTGGCCGCGCACGGCCGATATTGGGAGATCTACTACAGGCAGCTCGGCTTGCAGGCGGGTCGTTCGCAAGGTTTCGAAGCGTAGGCGCGGGAAAGCAGGAAAGGGGGAAAACCCATGGCAAAACGTAACACATACCGCGAAGATGAAGAGCTGGAAGAACAGATCAACCTGCATGATATTCTGCGCATCGGCGTCTATGTAAAGCCGTATATGTCACGAATCATACGCATTCTTGCCGTCGTCGTCATGATGAGCTGCATTGCGGTAGTCGTGCCATATTTGACGAAAATCATGATTGACAGCGCGATTCCTTCGAAAAATCTCACCTTACTTGGTGAATTAACGGGGTTGATGGCCGTACTTATTGTGATGTATGAGTTTGGATTGCGTTATCGTACCGTCGAAATTACTCGCGTCGGTCAGCTCATGTTGAAAGACATGCGCCGCGATATTTTCACGCATATTCAGACGCTGCCGTTCAGCTATTTCGATTCGCGTCCGCACGGCAAAATCCTGATTCGCGTGGTCAATTATGTGAACACGCTTTCCGACACGTTGAGTTCCGGCCTGATCAATGTGATTTCCGACGTGTTCACCTTCCTGATCACGCTGGTGGTCATGTTCGTGGTCGATTGGCGGCTTGCGCTGTTCAGCCTGGTGCTCTTCCCGTTCCTGATCGCGTGGGTGCTGGTATTGCAGCATTTCCAGCGCCGCGCGTATCAGGTGTTGTCGAACAAGCAGAGCAATCTCAACGCGTTCATTCACGAGTCGATCACCGGCGTGAAAACCACGCAGACCTTCGCCCAGGAGGCGGCGCAGTTCAAAACCTTCCAAGAGCAGCAAGACGACGTGCGCACCTCGTGGATGAAGGCCGTGCATATCCAGTTCCTCATGTGGCCGGGCATTCAAACCATTTCCGTCATGACGATCGCATTCATCTACTATGGGGGCGTCACGGGCTTCGGCGCGGTGAACGTTTCCACCGGCGTGCTGATCGCGTTCGTTGGCTATGCGAATAATTTCTGGAATCCGGTGATCAGCATCGGCAATTTCTACAATCAGCTGATCACTTGTTCCGCATATCTTGAGCGTATTTTCGAAACGCTTGACGTGCAGCCGGAGATTCGTAACGCGCCTGACGCGACTGAACTGCCGCAAATCGAAGGACGCGTCGATTTCAACGATGTAGTTTTCCGTTACGAGCCTGACGGTCGCAATATTCTCAATCTGGTTGATCTGCATGTTGAGCCAGGCAGCACCGTTGCGTTGGTTGGTCCGACCGGTGCCGGCAAAACCACGATTATCAATCTGCTGTCGCGTTTTTACGACGTTGCAGAAGGTTCGGTCACAATTGATGGTCATGATGTGCGTTCTGTCACATTGGAATCGTTGCGTCGGCAGATGGGCGTCATGCTGCAGGATACGTTCATTTTCTCCGGCAATGTGCGCGAGAACATCCGTTACGGCAAGTTGGATGCGACCGATGCTGAGATCGAAGCGGCCGCGAAGGCGGTGCATGCGCACGAGTTCATTATGGATTTGCCGAACGGATACGACACGGTGGTGGAGGAGCGCGGTTCCACGCTTTCCGCTGGTCAACGTCAGCTGATTGCATTCGCCCGCGTGCTGCTGGCCGATCCGCGCATTCTGATTCTCGACGAGGCCACGTCGAATATCGATACGCGTACCGAAGAGGCACTTCAGGCCGGATTGAACCACCTGCTGAAGGGACGCACGAGCTTCATCATCGCGCACCGACTGTCCACCATAGAGAACGCGGACATGATCTGCTACATCGATCATGGGCAGATCATGGAGCAAGGCAACCACGCCGAGCTGCTCGCCAAGCGTGGCGCCTACTATCGCCTCTACGACTCCCAATACGCCATGATCAAGGTCTAAATGGGCTGATTAGGGCTTGGACTGATTGGCTTGAAATCAGCCTTCCTGCTAGCCGCTTGTCGTTTTTCGGCCGGCGGCTAGCCGCAAATTATCAGGTACGAGGCGGAAGATAGGGAAGTCAGAAAGCAACGCATGTTGCTGCGCATGAAGATGACGCGTGAATGCGTCGATGAAACAACGCGGGAAGGTTTGGTATGGCAGTAGAGAAGCCAGTTCTCACCCAGGAGCAGCAAGATGCGGTCGCAGCGCTCGCATCCACCAACGTGTATGCGAAGCAATCGAAATTCAAAACCTTCCGCGAGCTGCCGCCGAAAGACAAGTGGCCGTACTTCAAGCAGAACTTTCTGACCGATGTGCTGATCATTATCGCAGTGGTCGGCTTGGTACTTGCTTTCGTCATCTCGTATGTGACCAAAGGTCCCGAGGCCGAGCTGAGTCTTGAAGGTGTCGATATGGCGGAATATTCCGAACAGATTGATGCGTTGGGCGCTGATTTTGTGAAGACGCAAGGTATTGAAGACGAGCGTCTCGTGCGGACGGATGCCTCCATTGCGATTAGCGAGAATGCCGCGCAAGATGGTTCCGCATCGTTGACGGCTCGCGTTTCGGCAGGTCAGATCAACATGATTGTTGCCGAAACCGATATTTTCGCCGAAGTCAATGATCGCGGCGACATCACCAAACCCGCGGAAGTGATGAGTGCCGCCGATCTTGAGCAGGTCAAGGATGCGCTGGTCGACGCCAAAGGCAATCCGGTTTCCGATGTGAACGACGCTGTCGGATTCGACTTGTCCCATTCGAAAACATGGACTTCCATGAAGGGACTGCCGAAAGAAGGGGTTATTCTCGGATTCAGCAATATCACGGAATCCAAGGATATGCCGATTCAATTCGTGGAATATCTGCAATTCGAGTAGGTATTTGCTGGTCTTCGAACGGTCATTCCAGTTGCTGAATATTTGCTGAATGTGCGTAGACACGCACATCGCGGTTGCCCCGTTTTCCGCTTAAGCTAGTGAGGGTACGTCAAACGATGCACGTCAACGGATAGGCGGCATTCGGAATTCGAAGGAGATGGAAATGGAGAACGGCAATATGACTCCCCTTGTTCCTCGGCAGGATGGGCGCCTTGAATGGGGCAATGGTGTGGTCTCCATGCTGTTTGACATTGCCGCCGATTCCCCCGTTCGCCTCTGCAACGTTGTAGGGCGCAACATGGTTCCGATCGATGGTCGCTTGTCTGACGATGGAAAGCCAGTGGTTGAAAAGGATCCGCGTCCGATTGTTGAGGTGTGTGCCGCCAATACCGGTTCGCAAGACAACCGACTGACGCTGATTGCCACAGTTGCCGGCAGCCAATTGCGATTCGTTTCCGCGCTTGCTTCCGAACCTGAACCAGGTTCCGCCGATCCGTTCCGTTTGGAGATCACGCAGTTCGCGCCGTATGCCGATCTTGAACCGAAAGGTCGTGAATTCGAGCCGACGGCAAGCGAACGTGACGCAGCCGATTCCGCCGCGAATTCCGCGTCCGAGGCGGTTTCCGCCGATTCCAATGCAGGCTTGGTGGTCACTTCCGTATTCGAGGCGTTCCCGAATCTTTCCGCAGTGCGCACCTACACGCGTCTGCAGTCCGCCAGGCAACTGCCGATTGAAGCGGTGTCATCGTTGAATCTGACCGTTCCGATGCGCGTCAACTGCGGCAAGGTGCATCGTTCGAATATTTTCTGGGGCGATGCCGCTTGGGCTGTGGAAAACGATTGGCGTGTTCGTCCGCTGCGTGACACTCAGGTGCGTAACCGCAACCAGAAAATCAATCCTGGTCAGTCTAGTTCGCGTTTTGCCATGAGCTCGACTTCTACATGGAGCTCGGGAGAGCATGAGCCGGCCGGCATTCTGCAGGTGGAAGGTTCGGTACGCCGCGCCCGCGATTTTTCCGTAATGTGGCAGATCGAGCATAACGGTCCGTGGGAGTGGGAAGTCGGCGAGGACGATCCCGGTCTGCACGTCACTGCGTTCGGTCCGGAATATAAGGATCATGGTTGGTTCACCAATCTTGGTGAAGGCAATGATTTCGAGTCCGTTCCTGTGTCGTTTGCCATTGCCGCAGGCGATTGGCAGCGGGCTGTTGCCGAAATGACGTTGCAGCGTCGTGCGCTGCGCATTGCCAAGGCTCGTGAGTTGGGGCGCGTCGATCAGTTCGAGCATACGCAGGGTCTTGTGATCTACAACGATTACATGAATACGCTGTTCGGTGACCCTCGTATTGAGAAGGAACTGCCGCTGATTGAAGGTGCGGCAAGCGTTGGCGCGGATGTTTTCTGCATTGACGCCGGCTGGTACGACAGCACCGACGGCGGCTGGTGGGACATGGTCGGCGAATGGCAGGCCTCCACCAACCGTTTCGGCGACGCCGGTCTGCGCGGTCTTGCCGACACGATTCGTGCTCATGGCATGGGCTTGGGACTGTGGCTCGAACCTGAAGTGATCGGCGTGAAATCGCCGCTTGCGAGCATGTTGCCGGATTCCGCGTTCTTCCAGCGTCATGGTGTTCGCGTGTGCGATTCGGGTCGTTATCTGCTTGATTTCCGTTCTCCCGAAGCGCGAGAGCATGTTACGCGTACTGTTGATCGTTTGATTGACGATTTCGGTGCGGTGTTCTTCAAGTTCGACTACAACACCATTCCCGGCGTCGGCACTGATTTGAATGCCGAGTCCGTTGGCGATGGCCTGCTCGAGCATTGCCGCGCATATGTGGATTGGCTTGACGATCTGCGTCGCCGTCATCCGGATGTGATGATCGAAAACTGCGGTTCCGGTGCCATGCGCGCCGATTACGCGCAGTTGTCCCGCTTGGATTTGCAGTCCACTTCCGACCAGTGCGATCCTCTGATTTATGCTGCGATTGCGGCTGGTGCAGGTATGACGATTCTGCCGGAACAGCAGGGTAATTGGGGTTACGCTCAGCAAGAGATGGATGATGAGACTGCTGTGTTCACGCTTGCTACGGGTGTGCTCGGCAGGCTGTATCTGTCTGGTTTCATCGATCGCATGACGGAGCCGCGTCTTTCACTCGTTCGCGACGCTATCGCCTTACATCGTTGTGTACTTGCCGACCAGCAGCATATGGTGCCGTTCTGGCCGTCCGGACTTCCCGACTTCGACGGCGATTGGCTTGCCGTCGGCTTGCGTCATGTCGAAACGGATATGGGTGACGCGTATGTGTACGGCGAATCCGCTTGGAATGAGCAGGCTGCCGAGCAGAACGATCAGCAACCTCAGCCGGAAGATAAGCCCGACTACATCATCGTGTGGCGTCGCGGCGGCACACCGTCCGTGAACATGCCGTTGGATGCGGATCAAACCATCGAACAGGTGTTCCCGAATCCTGCCGAACCGGACCATGCGCCCAATGCCAAACCGTGGACTATCGAACGCATGGATCCGGAAACGGTTCGCCTGAACGCCGCCACCTCCAAGCAACCCTCCGCCCGCATCTTTGCCATTCGCCGCCGCGACTGATCGGGGCTGAGCCAACCAATCGCTGAAATGCCGTATTTCCGGCTATCGTGCGTTCCGCTGCAATCGGGCGCGGAACGCACGATAGCTATATGATCGCGGTCGTGGATTCACGTTCGACCAACTGATATCCGATGGTTGCGCGGCTCGGCGGCAGCACCGTGCCTGCATCATTGGAATTTCCGGCATTGCTGGAATTATCATTCACTTCGCCGCGTTCGATCCGTTCGACAATCATATCGACCGCGAATTTGGCAAGCTGGTCGAGATCCACTTGGATGGTGCTCAGCGAAGGGGTGGCGTAGGTTCCGGAAGTCACGCCGTCGAATCCGATCACCTTCACGTCTTGCGGCACATGGATGCCATAGTCGGCGAGGCCGCGAATCACGCCGAATGCGGCGAAATCATTGGCGCAGCACACTCCGTCGAACGCGATTGCGGGAATCTTGTCGGTCGTTTCGATCGATCTGCCCGTAATCTTGCCGCTTGCATCGTTGAAATCGGCGGTTCCGGCCGTGCCTGTTTCGCGGTCTCCAGCACCCGCGCCGGCTCCGCAGTCCGTCCTTCGCGCCGCCATGATCCGTTCGGCGATCGCGTGCCCGGCGGTAATGCCTTCGTCGGAGCGACCGCCTTCGAACACCATGGTTTCGTCATATGGCAATCCTGCGTCCAGCAACGCCGCGCACGCTCCTCGAAGTCGCAATGCAAATGCGTTCTGCGCATGCGCCAACTTGGCGCGCGGCACGAACGTATGCCCGACAATCGCAATATTCCGGCATCCCTGGGCGATCAGATACTGCATCGCAGCGCGTTCGCCCTCCTCGTTGGGAAAATTCACGGCATCCACGGTTGGCGTTTCCTCGCATGCGTCGAGCAGTACGAGAGGGCGCCCGCCGTTGAGTTTGGCGAGCGGTAGATTCGTGCCCAATCCGGTGGCGTGCAGAATCTCACCGTCGAAGAGCTGCCCTGAGAACGGATTGCTGGTCAGCGCATGTTCGGCCGCGTCCGGCGAATACTGGGTCTGTTCGATGAACGGCGTGAGTCCGCGTGAGGTGATCTCGCGGCTCAATGTTTGCGTCAGCTTCGAATAGAACGGCGAATCGAATTCGTTGACGATGATGTGAATAATGTTGCTGCGACCTGATTTGAGCATGCTGGCTGTCAGATTGATGCGATAGTCGAGTTTTTTCGCTGCTGCCAGCACTTTGGCCCGCGTCGATTCCTTGACGCCGGCTTTGCCGTGCAGCGCATTCGATGCGGTCATGGGGGAGACGCCGGCTTCCGCCGCCACGTCGCGCAATGTCGGTTTGCCGTTTGCCATGCACCGCTCCTTACAGCCAAGTTTTTCTGTAACGATATTATATATGATGATTTTCTGGTAATCGTTGAAATTTCAAAGAATCACCGATATCCTATCATGATTGTGATTTCTGAAATATGCTATAAAATATGTAACGGTACATATCTGAAGTTTTCCAAGATGATGAAGTCGAACAAGTAAGTCAAGGATGACGTCAGATACTGTAAACGGCACGCTTTTCTAACGTTGTACAAGGAGAAGGCAATGGCGACTACCGAGGATCTGCCAAAAGCATGGCGACCGCCAATGGGCTGGAACAGCTGGGATTCCTACGGCACCACCGTCACCGAAAGCGAAGTGCTTGCCAACGCACGATTCATGGCGGAACACCTGAAAGACGCCGGCTGGGATACGATCGTCGTCGACATCGACTGGTATGACCCGACCGCCCGCGCACACGGTTACAATGCCAATGCGCCGCTGATCCTCGACGAATACGGGCGTCAACTGCCCGACCCTGAACGATTCCCCAGCGCTGCAGACGGGCACGGTTTCGCACCGCTTGCCGAACAGATCCACGCCATGGGACTCAAATTTGGCGTACATATGATGCGAGGCATTCCGCGCTTGGCGGTCGACAACAATCTGCCGGTCAAAGGCACTCCATACACGGCGCAAGAGGTGGCGGACCTTAACCACGTGTGCAAGTGGAATTCAGACAATTATGGGCTGAACCATAACCACTCCGGAGCTCAAGCTTGGTATGACGAACAGCTCGACCTGTTCGCCTCATGGGGGCTTGACTTCCTCAAAGTCGACGACATGCAAACGCCATTCCACAGCGCGGAAATCGCCGCCTACCATAACGCCATCGCCAAAGCTGAAGCGAAATACGGTCGCAGCATCAGCCTGTCGCTCTCGCCGGGCGGTTGGGTGAGCACCGGCTACACCGAATTTCTGCGAGACAGCGCGCAAATGTGGCGTATCAGCGACGATTTATGGGATCGTTGGGAAGACATCTACCAGCAATTCCCGCGTCTTGCGAGGTGGGCGCCGTTCCAGACCACCGGTCATTGGGCTGACGCCGACATGCTGCCGTTGGGGCATATTGGATTGCGGGCCGAACGTGGAGACGATCGCCAAAGCCGCCTCACCGAAGATGAAAGCCGCACGTTGCTTGCCCTCTGGTGCATGGGACGCAGCCCACTTATGGTAGGCGGCGACCTGCCGACCAGTACCAGCGAAACCATTGAACTGCTCGCCAATCCGGCATTGCGCGAAGTCACCGCAGGATCCACCAACAATCACGAAACCGTGTACGAACGCATCTTCGAACGTTGGGATGACGAAAACTCCTACCTTGGGGATCTCGTGGTGTGGGCCGCCGATGCGGCCGACTGGGCGGATGGCACTCCTTCCGCACATTCGGGCGGACATTATGCAGCCATCTTCTGGACCGGCGATCGCGACTACGAACTGCCGGCAACCATCGAGCTGCAATCCATCGTCGGATTAAGCCAACGCAACGATCCGTGGACGATTACCAATCTGTTTGACGACGAAACCAACGCAACTGGCGAAACTGATGTAACCGGCGCACGTATCGAAGGTGAGGGCGAAGATCGAGTCATCCGTGGAACCATACCAGCGCATGGCGTGCTCTGGTTCGCACTCGACCCGCGCTGACGGCAACCAGCAGTCGCTATAAATCGCCATCAATCATCAAATTTCCAACAAAACTCAATGACAAACCACCAACCAAACACAAAAAGGAATGCCATGACCGATACCATCATCGCAACCCTCAACAAGGCAGGTGTGCGCAACATCAGCACCGACCTGTGGGGCATCTTCTACGAAGACATCAGCTACTCCGGCGACGGCGGACTCAACGCCGACCTCGTACAGAACGGCGCATTCGAATACAATCGCGCCGACTCCTCCGACTGGAGCAACTACAGCTTCTGGCGCAAAATCGTGCCCGCCGGCTCCTTCGCAGCCTTCGACGTGCTCACCGACAATCCGGTAGCCGAAGAAAACCCGCACTATGCGTCCGTCGAAGTCGAACAGGCGCCGGCTTCGCTTGAAAATATCGGCTGGGACGGCATGGTCTTCCGTGCCGGCGAAACCTACGATTTCTCCGCATGGATGCGTATTTCCAGCAATTGCGAAGCTTCCGCACTTCCCGTCACCGTCGCTCTGATTGACGACGATGGAAATGCGATTGCAGAACAAGATATCACCGTCGATTCCAACGATTGGCGTAAGCAAGAGGTTTCGCTGACGGTTTCCGGTGAAAGCAATGCCATCGTTGTACATGAAGGCGCTTTGCGACTTGCCTTCACCACGGAAGGTACCGTCGATCTTGATTTCGTTACCCTCGAACCACGCACCACCTACAACGGGCTCAAGCATTTCCGTCCCGATTTGGTCAAGGCGCTCGCCGATCTGCAGCCGCGCTTCATGCGCTTCCCGGGCGGCTGCATCACCCACGGTCTTGGCATGGATAACATGTACCACTGGGATCACACCATCGGTGATGTTGAGCATCGGCCGCACAATTTCAACCTGTGGGGCTACCACCAGTCGTTCCGTATCGGCTACTACGAATACTTGTGCCTGTGCGAAACCATTGGCGCGAAGCCGCTGCCGGTGCTGCCCGCCGCCGTGAGCTGCCAGAACACCAGTCAGGGCCCGGTGCCGATCGCGCAGAAAGACATGCCGGCATACATCGATGAAGTGCTGCATTTGGTCGAATTCTGCAATGGCGATGCCGCGACCACCGAATGGGGTGCCAAGCGTGCCGCCATGGGTCATCCGGAACCGTTCAACCTTGAATATTTGGGCATCGGCAACGAAGATCTCATCGATGACGTGTTCAGGAACCGCTTCCAGCAGATCTTCGACGCGGTCAAGGCCACCTACCCGGATATTGTTGTGGTTGGCACGGTCGGTCCGGCTCCGAGCGGTCCCGACTACGAGGCTGGTTGGCAGTATGCGCGTGAAGCCGGAGTTCCCATCGTTGACGAGCATTCCTATCAGTCCTCCAGCTGGTGGTTCCACAATCTCGACCACTACGACACCACGGATCGTGAGGGCCCGAAGGTGTACTTGGGCGAGTATGGTTCGTGGAACACGCAGCTGATCAACGGTCTTTCCGAAGCGGCGTTCATGGGTCGCATGGAATTGAACGGCGATGCCGTGGTCATGTCTTCGTATGCGCCGCTGTTTGCCAAGAACGGACATCACAGCTGGAATCCTGATCTGATCTACTTCGACAACGAACGTACCTACCTGCCGTACAGCTACTGGGTGCAGCAGATGTATGCCACCACCACGTCCGATACCGCATGGCCGGTCGCGGTGGAAGGCAAGACCACGCTGCGTCGCGAACTGCCACCAACCGTTGGCCTGCGCTTGGAAGGTGCCGCTCACGCCGACATCACCAACTTCAGCGTTGACACCGCTGATGGCCGCCATGTCGATCTTGAGGACTGCCATTACGCAGGCAATGGTCCGATGAACACGAGCCTCAACATTGACTCTGACGCCTACACCATCAACGCCACCATCACCTACTATCAGGGTCGTTGGGGCTTGCAGCTGGTCCACGGCGACATCAACGGCAAGAACCACAACATCACCTCCTTCGGTCGTGCTTTCGAAATCAAGGTGGTGCGCGACGGTACCGCCTACAATCTTGACGGCACCGAATGGTCCATGGACGAAGTGTTCCCCGGAACCGTGTGGCAGGTGCGCATCGAAGTGGCCGATCGCGGCGAAAGCATGAAGCTGTATATCGATGGAGAGCTTGTTGCGCAGGGTGTTGAGAAGCCGGAAGAGCCCCGCCGTACCGTCACCGTGGCTCGCAATGATGCTGAAGGCGTCACCTACGTGCGTATCGTCAACGCGCTCGACGCTGAAGCCGAGATTGATCTGAACCAAGTGCTTGAAGAGCTTGGTGTTTCCGCGGAATCCCGCGCTTCGGCAACCGCCACCGTGCTCGCCGGAACCGACCCGTACGCCGGTGAAATCGGCAAGGCTTCGCCAACCGTTCCGGTTGAAACCGCAATCGACCTAACCAGCGGCGCCTACACCGCCCCCTCCTGGTCCTTCACCACCCTCACCCTCCATGACTAATCGCGGAAAGCGTTTCAGCGCTACGCCGCAAAACATATGGAGGTGCGTTGGTCAATCCCACTGCCATCGATGAATAACGCGGCTTCCGAAGCAAGACTGCCATCGAGCGTAGGCTGGAGGCATGAGCAAACACCATCGTGACCGCAGCTGGGCGCCAGCACCGCAACCACTTCCCGAGAACGCGCACGTCATCGACAACCACACGCATGTGGCGTCCGTCGTGCCGTTCTCGCGGGCCATGAGCCACGAAGCGCAAGAAAAAGGACAGCCGGAAGTCCCCGTATACAGCGTCGACGAACTGCTGAACCAAGCGCAACAAGTCGGAGTCGAAGGCGTCATCGACTGCGGATGCGAACTGCCGAACCTCATGACGGCCATCGACATGGCACGCGAACACCCCCAAACCGTGCATGCGGCCATCGCCATACACCCCAACGAATCCGTGCTCCACGGTCACCGCGGGGTGCCGGGCCCAGACGGGTTGCCGCTCAAATACAAGCCATGGCACGACACCAGCTTCGAAGACGCCATGGCCGAAGTGCACCGCCTCGCCACCGCCTACCCCAACCAGGTTGTGGCCATCGGCGAGACGGGCATGGACCTCTTCCGCACCGGAGAAGCCGCCAAAGAACTGCAGCGAGAAGCCTTCCGCGCGCACATCGCGCTCGCGAAAGAACTGAACCTGCCCATGCAGATCCATGATCGCGATTCACATAAGGAAGTCATCGAAACGCTGCTGGCGGACGGCGCTCCCGAACGGACCGTGTTCCACAGCTATTCCGGTGATGCCGAAATGGGTGAGATCGCACGTGAAAACGGTTGGTATCTCAGCCTTTCGGGCACATCCAGCTATAAGGGCAACGATGGTATTCGCGAGTCGGCGCGCATTGTCGGATTGAGCCATGTCATGGTCGAAACAGATGCCCCCTACCTAAGTCCGATGCCGTATCGGGGCCGCACCAACGCGCCATACATGATCCCCTACACCCTGCAGTCGTTGGCGAATTATCTCGATAAACCGCTGACGGAAGTCGCGCAGGCAACGCGAAAGACTACGCGCGAAGTGTACGGAATCTGAACAAATTCCGAAAATCGACAGGACGGAAACGATTTATCCGAAAATAAGAGAGAGTAAGAGAAAGACAAGAGGTAAAATAAGAAAAAAACCCACAGAAAGTTTACTTCGTGCGAGATCAAGAATCGCAAGAAACAATGTGAAGATTTGACAAGACTTCGTAAGGCTCCTAACGTGCCTTTTTGCGTTTATTTTGGGGAGTGGGTTGGAAGGCCCGCCACTTGGAGGTAGCGTTATGGCTAACGAGCCAAACGAGGATGAGCCGCTGTTTCACGCAGCCACATACACGCAGGCGCCGAAGGTTTCGCACAAGGTGCTGACTAAGGAAGAGCGACAGGTGCTGATCAAGCAGCACGAGGAGAAACAGCAGGAGGCCGCCAAACTTGACCAGGTGGCCAGCAAGGGTCCCGTCGGTCGTTGGTGGAGCCGTCTGCAATCCGGTCCAAACAGAATCACGCCCGCCATGGCGATCGTGGCGTTGGGCGTGGTATATGGCGATATCGGCACCTCGCCGCTGTACACCATGCAGACGTTCCTCAACGGGCAGGGCGGACTTGCGCATGCCGACCGCGAAGCCGTGCTCGGCGTGCTTTCGTTGGTGTTCTGGTCAATCACGCTTATCACCACCGTCAAATACGTGCTGATTGCCATGCGTATCGACAACAAGGGCGAAGGCGGCATTTTCGCGCTGTACTCGTTGGTTCGAAAGTACGGTGCATGGCTTGCGATTCCTGCCATGCTCGGCGGCGCCGCGTTCCTCGCCGATTCCGTACTCACCCCGGCTGTGTCCATCAGCTCGGCAGTGGAAGGCTTGGAGACGCTACCAGCTTTTGAAAAACTTTTCACTGAAAACAAGCAGCTGACCCTGATGATCACCGCGGCCATCATTCTGATGCTGTTCTCTGTGCAGTCGCGTGGCACCGAGCGTATCGGCAAGGCGTTCGGTTCGGTCGTGCTTGTCTGGTTCTCGTTCCTGGCGGTTGTCGGCTTGGCGAACCTCAGTCAGTATTGGAGCGTGTTCGCGGCGCTCAACCCCGTGTACGGTGTCAGATTCCTGTTCAGCAGCCATAATGCCGCCGGGCTTGCCATCATGGGTACGGTGTTCCTGTCAACCACCGGTGCCGAAGCGCTTTATTCCGACATGGGTCATGTTGGCCGTGGCAACATCTATTTCACGTGGCCGTTCATCAAAATCGCGCTTGTGCTCTGTTATTTCGGCCAAGGCGCATGGATGCTCAATCATTGGGATGATTCGGCTTACATCCGCACGCACGGTTTGAACCCGTTCTTCGAAATGATGACGCCCAGCGTGCGTTACGTGGCCGTCGTGCTTTCCGTGGTCGCGGGCGTTATCGCATCGCAGGCGTTGATCACCGGCGCGTTCACGATGGTGTCTGAAGCCACCCATCTGAACTGGATGCCGCATCTTCAGGTCCGTTACCCGGCCCGTACCCGCGGCCAGCTGTACATTCCTGTGGTCAATGCGGTGCTTTGCGTTTCCACGCTGTTGGTTTTGGCGCTATTCCGTGATTCCGAGCATATTTCCGCGGCGTATGGTCTGGCGTTGACCATCACCATGATCACTACCACCATTCTGCTTGCCGTCTACATCTGGCATTCGGGGCGTCGTATCGGAGCGGTCGTATTCACCGTGCTGTTCCTTGCGATCCAATTCATGTTCTTCTTCGCTTCCATGGCGAAGTTCCTGCATGGTGGTTGGTTCACGATGCTGCTTACCTTCGCGATTCTGCTGGTTATGTACACGTGGAACGAAGGCACGAAGCTGGAACGTGCGCAGCGTCGCCATATGCAGCCCGCCGAATGCCTACCGGTGCTGAAGCGGTTGCATGATGACGATACGATTCCGTATTTTGCCGACAATATCGTCTACCTCACGTCGGATCCGGAGACGAAGCGTATCGATACCGATATCTTCTTCTCGATTTTCGCCGACCATCCAAAACGTGCCCGCGCTTGGTGGGCTGTTTCCGTCGAGACTGCCGATGAGCCGTTCACCCGCGAGTATTCGGTTGAGAATTTCGGTACGGATTATATGTTCCGTGTTCGCATTCGGCTTGGTTTCAAGGTTTCTCAGTCGATTCCAGCTTACATTCATCAGATCATGAACGATTTGTCGAAGTCGGGGGATCTGCCGAGGCAGGAAAGCCGCTATCCGAAGCTTGATGCTGATCCGAATATCGGTCCGATTCGATATGTGCTGATACACAAGGCGCTTATGCCTGAGTCGAAGGTGTCGCAGCGTGGCGCGATTTCTTTGGAAGTCAAGTATGCGATTCGTCATTTTGCGGGATCTCCGGTCAAATGGTTCGGCCTTGCGCCTTACAATCCGCTGATTGAGATACAGCCGCTGTTCCTCGCGACTCAGCGTCCTCCGCGGCTAAAGCGTGTGTGAAACAAGCCGTGAAACGGGCTGCGTGATGATGGCGATCGTATCTGCCATCGTCGCGCAGCCCGTTTTCGTAGGGCATTTTGTAGGTTTTTGCATGGTCTTATCTCGAAGAATCGTTGGAATCACGCTGTTTTTCGCACGCTATAAGCAATGTCGATAGCCATATGCGCGCGTTGCATTACAAGCCCTGTAGAGTAATCAACCATGTGCAGATTACTTGGATTCGCGGCAGCCGGAAGCAACACCAGTCTCAATGGCGTGCTCGGCATGCAGGCCGTACGCGATTTCCGGAATCTGAGCGAAATCCACAACGATGGCTGGGGCTCCGCGCTGGTCACCGTGCCGAGCGAGTCGCCGTACCTGCGTGACGGTGGCGCTCCCACCCCGGAAACCGGCACCGCCGTCTACAAGAACACGATCGCAGCCCGACATGATCCGATTTTCGACGAGCTTGCGAACACTCCGGCTCGTGGAGGCCTGTGGCACCTGCGTTTGGCCAGCTCGAACCTGCCGCTGATTCTCGAAAACCAGCAGCCGTTCTACGCCAACGGATTGAGCTTCATCCACAATGGCGATATTTCCGACGATCAGGGTCGCAACATCATCACCAACCGCGCGTTCCCGGTCGATCCCAACATCGTGCAGTCCACTGGCGGACGTTCCGATTCCGCCATTTTCTTCGCAGTGATCCTGCAGTACATCGGTTTTGGTTTCGCACTCGACGAGGCGGTCGCGCAGGCGGTGCGTGAACTGCGCAAAAGCTATCCGAAGTCCAGCTACAACTGCATGATCCAGAGCCAAGACCAATTCATCGCTCTGTGCGCGGCCGGTCGTGAGGTCACGTCCAAGCGCATTGTGGAAATCTATGACCAGTACGGCCGTGGCGACCAGGCGCATGACTATCGTGTGATGCGCTATCGTACGCTCGGTGAATCCGAAGCGGATCAGGCTGCAGGCCAGCCGAAGGGCGTGGTTGTGGCCAGCTCCGGTTTCGATCAGTGTGCCGAAGATGGCTGGACTCGTTTGGAAAACAATCAGATGATCGTTGCTTCCAACCGTACCGGCGCATTCCGCGTGCGTTCCATCTGAAATCCGTAATCTGAAATCCGTATTTCGGCTGAAACTTTCATCGGGGATTTCCAGTTTTTTTTTTCGACCGGATTCAGCATGCGGCAATCGTCATACAGCGCCTAAGATAGGCGGTATGACAACCGGATATATTCCTACACTCGCCCAAGTTGACGAACTGCATCGAAAAATCGCGCAATCGCAAGCCGCATACGATTTGATTCACGGACATTGCGTAGTCGTCGCCGACATCGCACGTCGCATGGCACGCAGGCAGAATGCACTGTTCACCCGCCGCTGCACACTACCGGACGATGCCCCTGAAAAAGCGGGCGATTTCGGCCTTAGGCTTACGCAAGACGGCAATGGAAGCGAATCGTTCGGTATGCTTCGCATCCCCTCCATTCCATCATCGGACGGGCTTACGGGTGGGACCGTTCCGCCGAGGCTGATCGACGAGCATCTGGTGGTGATCGGTGGTCTGCTGCATGATATCGGCACGTATTTTCTGCTCAAGCAAGACGGTTCCGACGGTGGACCGCTGAAATTCGACGGTCCGAATTACGTGCGGCATGGGCTTAAAGGCTACGAATATTTGTTGAATGAGGGTGTTGACGAGTCTATCGCGCAGTTCGCGCGCAACCACACCGGTGTGGGACTCACCAAAGAAGCGGTGGAATCGCAAGGATTGCCATTGCCTCCGGCCGACTATGTGCCCATGAATCTTGAGCAGGAAGTGGTGATGGTGGCCGACAAGTACAACAGCAAGTCGATTCCGCCGAAGTTCCTGACGGCCGAAGCCTATGCGCGCAAGGCGGCCCGTTTCGGCGAAAGCAACAGGCGCGAATGGCTGCGGCTGCTCGAACGATACGGCGTGCTTGACGTCACGCCGCTCGCTGAGCAGTACCACATGCGTATCGTCGAGTAGGGCAGACCGTTTCCAGAACACGCAAGCCCTTTGGAATTTGGCTAAAACCAGAATTCCAAAGGGCTTACCTATGGGCGCACGAAAGAGTCTATGTTCGTGCGCCCGTTGCACTAGGCGGCTAGTCGAGTTCCACGCTGTGCTCCATCGCATCGGCGATCTCCGGATTGGTGGTCACCACGATGATGGCGCGCTTGCGGTCAGCATCGCGCTTGAACTTCTTCAACAGATCCAACACCACGGCCGCATCGTCGGCATCCAATCCAGCGGTCGGCTCGTCGGCGATGATCACTTCAGCCTCGCAGCTCAGCGCACGAGCGATGGCCACGCGGCGCTGGTTCAGTTCGCTTACTTCGCCGACTGCCAGGCCGGACGTCACTTCGTCGAAGCCCACGCGCTTGAGCAGTTCGCGGGCGATCACAGGCTTCGGCTTGAGGAAGTTGCGGTTCGACGCATCCATGGCGTACAGTACATTGCTTTCCGCGTCGAGATCGGGGCGGAAAGCGAAACGTTGCGGAATGAATCCGATGCGGTGTCCCAACATTTCGACCGGTTCGACGTCGCTCAGGTTGGTGCTTTTGTGCATCACGTTGCCGCGGTCCGTGCGCACCATGCCGACCATGGTGGCCAGCAACGCCTGATGCTGTTCGCGATCCTCCGCGTCCACGAGCACCGCATGCGTGGCGCCCGCATGGAACGACAGCGACAGGTCGTCGAGAATATTGCGGCCGGTCTTGCGATTGGTCACGGTCACATGATCGAGTGCGAACGTCGGATTCGCTTTGAAGAAAAACGCATCCTTCTTGCGATGATGCTTGATTTCGCGGTCGAGCTGTGAGGAGACGCTGGTTGCGGAATCGGCTTTCACCATTTCATGCGATTCCAGCACGGTCGGTTCGTCGGAAGAACGCAAGGCAAGCGTTTCCTTCATCTGATTCGCATTGTTGGCGACCACATTCGAACCATCCGCAGTATCCGCAGTATCAGCAGCAGTTGCAGTGTCATCTGCAACTTCGGTGGTATCTGCATTATCTGCAGATACCACAGCATCGCCGTCGGCAGCTACTGCAGTATCGCCATCGTTTACATCGTCGGAAATTTCCGCGCCGTCAGTTGCGGCAATTTCGATATCTGCATTGTCATCGTCGTATACCACCGCAAAATCGATGGATTCAATGGAATCAGCGGAAGATGCGTCAGCTGCAATATCGTCAGTCGCAACATCATCGACGGTCTCGTTTGATGCGGTCTCGGCAGTCTCGTCGACCACGGTCTTGTCGAGGTTCTCGTTCTTATCATTCATGTTGTCGCTCATGCCTTCACCTCCGAGCGTTCCTCAAACAGTTGGTTCAGGTTGAAGCAGGCCACGCGCGCGAATGCCACGATGCCAAGCACCAGGCATGCGCCCAAGCCGTACCAGATCACGTTCCACACCGAAGCGGACGTGATCGTCACAGCCTGCCCGCCAGCCCACGCGGTACCGATCGGTTTCGCCAACAGCGCGCCGGCACCCAAGCCGATGATCCAACCCGGAACCGTCATCATGAACGTTTCCAGCATGAACTGCCATCCCAAACGGCCCTTGGTTACGCCGGTGATCATCGCCATGCCGATCTCATCGCGACGGCCGCCGACCGCCGCCCACACAATCAATGCCAGCAACGCGATTCCGCCGACGATCGTCATGGCCAACAGTACGATGCGCGCGGACGAAGCGGCGGAATCAAGCGGCTCGATCGACTTCTTATAAGCGGTAAGCGACGGCGAGGTGATTTCGTACGTCTTCGTGTCTAACTTGGCCTTCTTCACCAAGCGCACGAACGTGTTATACGTGGAAGGATTCGCCAGAGAGAACACAATATTGAGATTTGGAACGCCCCATCCCGTGGCCTCCGTCGTGTCAAGCCCGTTCTTGGCGAAGTTGATATACGTCGTGTAGATTACGTTCTCACGATTGTCCTTCGCGTATTTCGCGTCGGAACCGTTGCCCTCAGGCACGTCGCTGTCGTATTCGTAAATGCCGCGCACGGTGAACGTGTACGTTTCGGAAGCCTTCGACGGATTGCCGACCGTCACCTTGTCGCCGATCTTGAGATTGTTCTTATCGGCCAGCGCTTGCGAGATGAGTACGCCGTCGCTCTGCGTCTTATAGCTCAGATGCTTGCCTTTGACCACTTTGTAGTAGCCGTAATCGTTGATTTTCGCGGCGTCCAACGTGTAGAACGCCTGCAGGGTCAGGTTGCCGCCGGTCTTGTCTTCGCTAGTATCGCTTTTCGCAGCGATCGCCTGCAATGACTTGCTTTCACGCACCGGCACTGACGTTGCCAACGTGTAATTGAAGGTCACGTTGTTGCTCTGTGCGGCCGTTGCGTACGTGCTGTACTTTTCCCACGTCAAGTACTTGTCGGTATAGCTGGAATCGGCGCCGTCGCGCTTGGCTTGTGTTTGCGCGTTCGGCCGAATCACCGCAGTGGCTTTCTGTGACTGGTATGTCTCATTATTGGCGGTGTCGTCTGCTCGTATGACTGCCAGATCCACGGCAGCCGAAAAAGACACCAGTAATGCGAGTAGGGCGATTAGCGCGGTGCGCCATTTGACGCGGCCGAGCGCCGCCCATGCGTTCTTGAGAACGAACATGCGGTACTTCTCCAGTTCTCTGTTATTGCGCGCCGGCGCATGCCGACGTCAGCGTTGGCCGGGACGCGCGCTCCGCAGCAAGGCAGGCCCGTAGCGCATGGTGCGTCCCGTGCAATCATCTTGGGCTTCCAACGTGATTGTTTTCTTGCGCAACACTGTTATACCCCTGCATGAAGTCTGAATGATTCCTGAAAAGTGATTCCAGAGAATAAGCGTTGAGCATGGTTGCGGCACTCGCTACGATGGAATCGATGACTTCCGAACAGATTACGAATACCGGTTCCGTGTCGGGCGATTGTGGCTCGGCTCAGGCTCGTGCGCGAACTCATGTGCAGGCTTATGTGCAGACTCAGGCTCGGCAGAATGGCTCGGCCAAGGATGGTTCGGCTACGAATGGTCCAGCCAGGAATGATTCAGCCAAGGGCGGTCCGTCCGGGCGGAAACATGGCCTGCAGCGGTGCCACGCGATGCTGCGTCCTGCATCGCGTCACGCGTTATTGCCGTGGCTTACGTCGATTATCGGCGTCGCGTCCGCACTATGCCTGGTGATTGCGTGGTTCCCCTCCACGGTGTGGAATACGCCGATCGTCAGCAGCGATGCCCCCGCGCATTACTATTTCATTCACCGTCTGCTTGACGAGGGATTGGGGGCGGCTCTGCATTTGTGGCCGCATGATTCGTTTTATCCGCCGTTGTTTCACGTCTGTGCTTACCTTGTGATTAAGATCGCGGCGCTGTTCGGCGTGCAATGTTCGATCTACGCGGCATTCAATATCACGTGGATCATTGCTTCGGGCGTGATTTTCCCTGCCGGAATGCTGGTATTATGCAGGTATTTCCTGCAACGTTGGAATCGCGGTAATCCAATTTCCAATCCAATTTCACGTATTTCTCAAGCATCGTCTACGCCTGAATCGTCGTCCGTATCTGAATCGTCGAATGTTTCAAATCAGCAGGTATCGTCAGCTGTGAATCGGCAATATAACGTCACTTTCGACGCTACTTTCGTTCTGCAGAATCTGATTGGACTGTTCGTGCCCGTGCTTGCCGTCAGCTCGGTGTGCCACCCGTACGGACTGCTGAATGCCGGTCCGCTGATCGCATTCGGTTTCGCCACGTCGCTGCTGCCGTTCCTCATCGCCGCCACATTGCGCTTGTTCGATGCGATCGCCGCGCGCGAGCATATAGCAAAATGGCTTGCGATCGCTGCTGTCGCAGGCGTGGTTTGCCTCGTTGCGCACCCGCGTATCGCATTCACGTATGCTCTGATTCTGGTGCCGTTCATTGTGCTGCGCTTGCCGTGGAAGCTGATTCTTGGCGCGTTCATTGCCATGTGCGTCGGTGCGGTGGCGTTTGTGGCGTTGATGCTGACGTCGTTCAAATCGGACCGTTGGGCGAATCCCGATTCCTGGTTCCATAGCCATCAGCCGTCCAAGAATTTGTGGGAGTCGATTTCGTTCTGTCTCACGGATGGGCTTGACGGTTTTCCTGCGATTCTGTTCGCACTGTTGCTGATTGCGGGAACTGCGGCCGCTTTCGTTTGCGCTTCCCGCCGCGCGGCTGCGCGTGCTTCGGATTCGTTTTCGTCGGCTGCTTCCACTGTGGTTCCCGTGGCTTCTGCTGATGTCGATGTTGATGCTTCGACTTCTGATATTGCGGTTTCCGCCGCTGATTCCCCGGTTTCCGTTTCCTGTCCGCCACCTGCGTCGCACTCCAACGCCACTGATGCCGCGTCCGCGTCGTCCGAATCATCTCGACTTCGTCGCAACGATCGCCTGCGTGACGTGATTGCGTTGACGGCCGCATTCCTGCTGGTCACGCTGGTGTATGTGTGCACGGTCACGCTGGTCGGCGCGTTGCCGAATATCATCAGCGCTCCGTGGTATCGCGATGAAAACCGTATTATGACCATGCTTCCGCTGGTCACGCTGCCGCTGCTTGTCATTGGAATCAACGCTCTTGCCGAATGCGTTTCCGCGTGCGCCGCATCCGCTTCTTTCGCTCCTTCTGCATCGTCCTTTTCCACGAAGAATAGTGCTTCTTCCGTTCCTTCCCTTTCTTCTGCGTCTGCTGTTTCTTCCGTGAAGAACGCTTCTTTCGCTTCCAATTGGATCGTCCTAATCGCCGTATTCCTTGTGATTGCGATACTTGCGGTTTCCGCGCAGATCGTATGCCCATCGCGTTCCGCGGCTCGCGACACGATCATCGCGCATTCCAGTCTGAACCAAAGCGACCCCAACGAGCAGCTCACCGAGCAAAAGATCGCTGTGCTGCGCAAGGTCACGAAACGTACGGGCACCCAGGCCACCATCATTTCCGATCCGTTGAACGGTTCGATGTATGCGGAGACGCTGTTCAACGCGAACATGTTGTATCCGATCATCAATGCGCGCACCGATGTGCCATCCGCTCCGTTCGGCAAAGTGGAGACCGCGTTTGCTTCCGGCGATGCGCAGCAGGTGCTCGGCACGGTATGTCCGCTGACCGACGCTCCGGAATACTTCCTTACGATGGGCGACCAGGCGCAGAGTCTGCAGTCATTCCCGTATCGCGCCCAGTACGATTCCTTCCACAATGAGGAATTGATTGATACGTATGTGGATGGCGGCACGTTGGTGAAGGTTGCCGATTATTCGCAATACGGCCAGGGTTGGGCCCTCTACCGTTTCGGTTGCACCGATTAATCGATTTTTGGCTGCGCTGCCTTGTTCTGCCGTCGCTTGCACGCGCATATGCAAAACCGCACTTTCGATCAGTTGGGATCTGAATGTGTTCAGGACAACGATCGGCGGTGCGGTTTCGTTTATCTGCTTTCTTCTGTTTCTCCTATTTCAGCTTTCAGCTGGGAGGTTTTCTCGGATGGGTTGGCTTGGGGGATGGGCCGTAAACGGATAGTGTGGTTGCGACACGCCCGGATGTTGGTTTGCGGTGAGGTGTTTCAGGGTTTTTCCGACGGTCTTTCGCTACGCGATGGCGTCCGCAGTCCGTTTTTTCCGTGTTTTCGACACGCCGACGCTTTCCAGTGTTTGCAAGGGTTCGCGTCTTGTTTCGTCATGCCTGATTTGCGTGGAATGGGATTGTGCTGTAGGTTTATCTCTTGCTGCCGCTCGGCGAGTGGTTCCCCGGTTGGGGTGCCTCGAGGCGGGTGAGCGGT
>ENA-UOOA01000566-UOOA01000566.1-human-gut-metagenome-genome-assembly--contig:-P61old-NODE-566-length-73722-cov-15.239822_pt1 | contig 73722 bp, 69 predicted proteins | sample MGYA00242467_ERZ724014 | MGnify/ENA metagenome assembly ERZ724014 | reverse complement strand
ATATCAAATAGATGTATTCATTTCAATAATTTTAAAATAAATTTGCAGTAAAATTATTTCATTGTTATAAAAATGTAAATTAATGTCAAGTACAGAAGATACAACTTATGAAAACTATTTGGAATAATTTTTTTTAGTATAGTTGTAGATGAAATTATATTTGTTAAAAGAGTTTTTAAGTAAAATACAACAAATGATATTTTTACTTAAAATATTTTATATAAACTATTGAAAAATACCTACAAAACAGATATAATAATAAAAACGAAAGAAAAAGGGAGAACAAAATACTAATGAAACAATCAAATTTTATAGAAAACATACAAGTTGGAGCAAATGTAAAAGGGATTGTAAAAAATATAAAGCCATATGGAGCTTTTATTGATATTGGTGATGGAGTAGTTGGCTTAGTACACATAGAAGACTTATCTGTTGCTAGGATAAAGACACCATATGAAAGAGTAAAGATAGGACAAGAGATAAATACAAAAGTAAAAGATATAGATAAACAAAGCGGAAAAATCAATTTATCATATAAAGATACACTAGGAACATGGGAAGAAAATGCAGATAAATTTAAAAAAGGTATGCATGTTAATGGAATTGTAAGAGAAACAGAAAAAAATAAAAACGGCATATTTATTGAATTGTTACCAAACTTAGTTGGAATGGCAGAATATAAAGATGGTTTAGAATATGGGCAAAATATAGATGTTATGATAAAGAAAATTGATTATGATAAAAAAAAGGTAAAATTAGCTTATTATAAATTTAAGGGGGAATAATAAATGGTAGAAGATAATCAAATAAAAGCACAAGTGTCACCATTTGCAATAAGAGAGGGAGAAATAAAAACATTTGATGGAAAAGATGGATATGTATCAATGAATCAAATTGTACATAAAATAAATATAGGACATATTACAGATATTCATTTTGAAATTTTAGATTTAGTAAATGAATTTGAATTTATTACATCAAGACAACTATTTCAAATGCTACAAATAAAAGGAATAGATCCTAAGTCACAAGATAAATTAAATAATAAATTAGATGCTCTAGTAAAATCAAAAATATTAACTAGATACTACTTTACATCTGATGAAGGAAAAGGAATATATAGAATTTATTGCTTAGAAAAAATGGGTAAATATCTATTAACTTCTAAAGAAATAGATTGTAAATGGCAACCATCAGATAATACAAAACCAGTTCCAATGATTAAAAAGAGATTAGCTGGAAACCAAGTGTTAATAGCATATTTAAGAAAAGTAAAAGCATTTGATAGTTATATAGTAAAACCAGCTTTAACTGCAAAAACAGTTGGAAAAGTATTTAAAGCAACAGGTGGAGCTGTTAAATTAACAAAAAACGGAAAATCAATACAATTCTTATTTGAAGTATTTAGAAGAGAAAACGATTGGCAAAAAAAATTAGTTGAAAAAATGAATTTATACAAAGATTTCTATGAAAACTTTGTACCAGGAGATTCAGGATTTGCTGGAATTCCACAATTAATATTTGTATGTGAAGATGAAAAACATATGGCAGAATGTTTTAAAGAAATAATAACAAATAAAGTAGAAATTCCACAAATTAAAATGTTATTTACAACAGATTTAAGACAAAATGAACAAACATTATCTAATACTTTAGTTGAATTCAAATTAGTTGATGGAAAATATAAAATGGAAAATGTTGAATTAAAATTAATTGGTTAATATGTAATAAAAAAATTCTAGGAAATTCCTAGAATTTTTTTTGCTCTTTTTACATCATCATCATTTGCGACTCTTACATTATCTAATTCATATTTAAGTCCAAGCTCTTTCCACTTGTATTTACCCATATCATGATATGGTAGGATTTCTATTTTATCAACATTTTCTAAACCAGAGATAAAATCTTTCAATTTTAATAAATCACTTTCATCATCAGTATAACCGGGAATAAGCACTTGTCTAATCCACATATGAATTCCATTATCACTTAAATATTTAGCAAAAGCTAATTCTTTTTCATTAGAAAATCCTACTAAATTTTTAGATTTAATCGGATCAATATGTTTAATATCCAAAAGTACCAAATCTGTTAATGATAATAAAGTCTTTATATCTTCAGTAATTGAAACCATACCAGATGTATCAATACAAGTATGAATATTTTCAGCTTTTAATTTCTTAAATAATTCTATTAAAAATTTAACTTGTAGTAGAGGTTCTCCACCAGTTACTGTAACACCGCCATTAGGGTAGATGTAATTTTTATAGCGTAATATTTTATTAAAAATATCATCTAAAGATTCATAATTTCCACAATTTATGTCCCAAGTATCTCGGTTGTGGCAATATTTACATTTTAGGTGACACCCCTGGAGAAAGATAACAAATCTTATTCCAGGGCCATCAACTGTACCAAATGATTCTATTGAATGAATTTTAGCATAATATCTTAAATCTAATTTTTCCATAACTTACTCCTTAGATTTTTTCGTGAATTGTTCTGTTTATAACATCTAATTGTTGTTCTCTAGTTAATTTTGTAAAGTTTACAGCATAACCAGAAACACGAATTGTAAGTTGTGGGTATTTTTCAGGATGATCCATTGCGTCTAATAATAAACTTCTATCAAAAACATTTACATTGATGTGATGTCCTGTTTGTTTAAAGTAACCATCTAACATATTTACCATATTTGTAACTCTTTCATCTTCTGTTTTACCAAGAGTTCCAGGTGTTATTGAGAATGTGTAAGATATTCCATCTTCTGCTTGTTCAAATGGAAGTTTTGCAATAGAATTCATTACTGCTAAAGCTCCATTTGTATCTCTACCATGTAATGGGTTAGCTCCAGGTCCAAATGGTGCACCTGCTCTTCTTCCATCTGGTGTATTACCTGTGTTTTTACCATAAACAACATTAGAGGTTATTGTTAATATTGATAATGTTTGTTTTGAATTTCTATAAGTTTGATGTTTTTGTAATTTTGTTAAAAATCTTTTAACAACGCATACAGCAATTTCATCTACTCTATCATCATCATTACCAAATTTAGGGAAGTCACCTTCTATTTCATAATCAACAGCTAAACCAGTTTTATCTCTAATAACTTTTACTTTAGCATATTTTATTGCTGATAAAGAATCTGCAACAACAGATAGACCAGCAATTCCGCAAGCCATTGTTCTTAAAATTTCTCTATCATGTAAAGCCATTTCAATAGCTTCATATGAATATTTATCATGCATATAATGAATTGCATTTAATGCTTTTATATATATTTTTGCAACATAATCCATCATTTTGTCAAATTTTTCAATAACTTCATCAAAGTCTAAGTATTCAGAAGTTATTGGAGCATACTTTGGTGTAATTTGTTTACCAGAAATTTCATCTCTACCACCATTTATTGCATATAATAAAGTTTTAGCTAAATTTGCTCTAGCACCAAAGAATTGCATTTGTTTTCCTATTTTCATTGGAGAAACACAACAAGCAATACCGTAATCATCTCCTAATGTTATTCTCATTAAATCATCATTTTCATATTGAATAGAAGATGTTTTGATAGATAAATCTGTTGTATATCTTTTAAATCCTTCTGGTAAATTATTTGACCATAAAACTGTTAAGTTTGGTTCTGGTGCAGGACCTAAGTTTTCTAAAGAATGTAGAAGTCTAAATGAGTTCTTAGTTACTAAAGTTCTACCATCAATTCCCATTCCACCGATACTTTCAGTTACCCAAACTGGGTCACCACTAAATAGTTCATTATATTCAGGAGTTCTTAAAAATCTAACTAATCTTAATTTCATAATAAAGTGGTCCATTATTTCTTGAGCTTCTTCTTCAGTTAATGTTCCATCTTCTAAATCTTTTTCTATATAAATATCTAAGAAAGTAGAAGTTCTACCTAAACTCATTGCAGCACCATTTTGGTCTTTTATAGCTCCTAAATAGCCAAAGTATAACCATTGAACAGCTTCTTTAGCATTTGAAGCAGGATTAGAGATATCAAAACCATATTTTTGAGCCATTACTTTTAATTGTTCTAAAGCATCAATTTGTTCTTTTATTTCTTCTCTTTCACGGATTATTTCTTGTGTAAATTCATCAGTGTCTAATATTTCTAGTTCTTCTTTCTTTTCTCCAATTAAAACATCAACACCGTATAAAGCTACTCTTCTGTAATCTCCTATAATTCTTCCACGACCATATCCATCAGGTAAACCAGTTATTAAATGGCTACTTCTAGCAGATCTTATATCTGGAGTATAAACACTAAATACTCCATCATTATGTGTTTTTCTAATTGTATGGAATATTTTATCTACTTCAGGGTCAACTTCTCTATCGTAAGCTTCACAAGATTTTTCTACTATACGTATTCCACCAAAAGGCATAATTGCTCTTTTTAAAGGTGCATCTGTTTGAAGACCTACAATTTCTTCTAAATCTTTATCAATATAACCAGCTTCATGTGCTGATACAGTAGAAACAGTTTTAGTATCTATATCTAAAACGCCACCTTTTGCTTTGTGTTCTTTTTTGTATAATTCTAAAACTTCATCCCATAGTTTTTTTGTTTTTTCTGTTGCAGGTTTTAAAAAGTCTGAATTTCCTTCATATGGTGTGTAGTTTCTTTGAATGAAGTCTCTTACATTGATTTCGTGTTGCCAATCTCCACTTTCAAATTTTTCCCATTGTTTAAATTTCATAATTAACCTCCTTATTATATTTATTATTTACTTTTTAATCTATATTATAATAACATATGAGAAATTTATTAACAATAGAAAAAAGATTACATTTGTGTTACAAAATTATGAATTACTAATTTTTAGTTTATACTATTGGAAAAAGTATAAAAAATGTGAAACAAAATAAGTATTTTGGGTTTATTTTGTTTCACATTTTTTAGTAATTATTTTAATTTAGCTTGTTTCTTAAAATTCTCCTCTAACTGTAACTTTATCAAATCATTAGTTAAACGATTAATGACCTTTCTATTATAATCATTTAATTGAGAATAATTTTCCAAAAACTTGCTATCAATCAAATCCATATATTCGCAAGAATCAGAATCAATAAAATCACTAAACAAAAAATCAGTTGAAATATTTAAAGCTTTACAAAGACTAACGATTGTATTTGCACTTCCAAAGGCTATACCACGTTCTAATTGACTAATATATCTAGGAGAAAGTGACAATTTTTCTGCAAGAGTTTCTTGAGTATAATTTGTTTTAGACCTAGCTAATTTAATTTTCTTACCAATACTTTTTCTTAATCTTTTTTCATTATCGTTCATATAGACCTCCAATACTTTTATTTTCTAAGGAAAGTATAGCAATGAACAATTAAAAAAAGAATGAATTATTAGTGCGACAAAATTCAAAAAGTAAAACTGATAGTATTACATAGTGCCATAAATAAAACTCAAAGAGTCAATTGAAAATAAAAAATTTTTAGAAAAATGTGAAAAAATTTTAGAAAAACTATTGCAAAATTAAAAAAGTTATATTACAATTTAGTTGAAGTGGAGAAAAGTGGTACAAAGTGGTAGAAAAGTGAAAAGAGGTGAAGACCATTGCTAATGGGTGAATATGAGCATTCTCTAGATGCTAAAGGTAGATTAATAATGCCAGCCAAATTAAGACAAGACATCGGAGACAAGTTCGTCATAACAAAAGGTTTAGACGGATGTTTATTTGCTTTTTCACAAGAAGAATGGTTAAACTTTGAAACAAAACTAAAATCACTTCCACTATCTGACAGAAATGCAAGAAATTTCGTAAGATTTTTCCTATCAGGAGCAACAGAATGTGAAATAGATAAACAAGGAAGATTTTTAATTCCTAATAATCTAAGAGTAGCAGCACAATTAGAAAAAGAAGCAGTAATAATCGGAGTTGGAACTAGACTAGAAATTTGGAATAAACAAAACTGGGAAAAATGCGATGAAAATATTTCAGTTGATGAAATCGCTGAAAATATGACAATGCTTGGTATATAACTTGCAAAAGTTTATATAAATCGCAAAAGATAAAAGTACAAAAGATTATTACTGAAGATAAAAATATAATTCACAAAAGATAAAGTTACTAAAGAAAATTTTACAAAAGATAACTAAACTAAAGATAATATAACAAAAGAAAATTGTACAAAAGTTAAAAATAAAAAATACAAAAGAAGACTAACAAAAGATAAAATTACAAAAGAAGATTTTACAAAAGGATTATAAAATACCAAAAGATAAATACATAAAACTAAAACAGCTGGTACAAAATGCCAGCTGTATTTGATTAATTTGTAATTTTAAGAGGTGGAAAATTGGAATTTAAACATAAACCAGTAATGCTTAGTGAATGTATCAAAGGTCTAAATATAAAACCAGATGGAATATATGTTGATGGTACTTTAGGTGGAGCTGGACATAGTAAAGAAATAGCAAAAAGACTATCAAAAGATGGATTACTTATTGGAATAGATAGAGATGATGATGCATTAAAAGCAGCAAAAGAAAACTTAAAAGAATTCCAAAATGTAAAATTTGTAAAAGACAATCATGATAATATAAAACAAATACTAGAAGATTTAGAAATTGAAAAAGTGGATGGAATCTTACTAGATTTAGGTGTTTCTTCTTATCAATTAGATGAAAGAAATAGAGGCTTTAGTTATTTAGGTGAAAATGAACTAGACATGAGAATGGACAAGACACAAGAACTAACAGCACAAAAGGTTGTCAATACTTATTCAGAAGAAAAACTTGCAAATATTATTTATGAATATGGAGAAGAAAGATTTTCAAGACAAATTGCAAAAAATATTTGTGAAGAAAGAAAACAAAAAGAGATAGTAACTACTAAACAATTAGTAGAAATTATAGAAAAATCAATACCAAGGTCAAAACAAAATGATGGTCATCCAGCAAAAAGAACATTTCAAGCAATAAGAATAGAAGTAAATGATGAAATAAAACCATTATATAATACAATAAAAAATTGTATAGATTGTTTAAATGATAATGGTAGATTATGTGTTATTACTTTTCATTCTTTAGAAGATAGGGCAGTAAAAAATGCAATGAATGATGCAAAAGGAAAATGTACATGTCCAAGTGATTTACCATATTGTGTATGTGGTGCAAAATCATTAGGAAAAATAATAACAAGAAAACCAATAGTAGCAACAGAGGAAGAACTAGAACAAAATTCAAGAAGCAAAAGTGCAAAACTAAGAATTTTTGAAAGAGTATATTAGAAAAAATACAAAAAGAAGAGAAAAGAGGTGAGAAAAACTTATGGCACAAGCTAGATACCAATATGGTACAAGCCCAAGAAAAATAGATCCAGATTATGAAAGAAAAGGTAAAAAAACTAAGAAAAATGAAAAAATAAAAATAGTTGAAGATTTACCAAGACAACAAATAAAAGTATCAAAACAACAAAAAAAGAAACAATTTCAAATGACAGTTACTGTTATTGGGTTATTTTTGTTGCTTTTAACCATAAGTTGTAGAAACTCACAAATTGATAAACAATTTAATCAAATTCAAAATCAAAAGAAAGAATTAGCATCAATTCAAAAAGAAAATGAGCAGTTAAAAGTTAATATTCAAAATAGTATTAATTTAAGTAATATTGAGAAATTAGCAAAAGAAGAATTAGGAATGGAAAAATTAACTAATAAACAAACAGTATATGTTTCATTACCTAAAAAAGATTATGTAGAAGCACCTACAGAAAAAGTTGTTATTGAAAAAGAAATGAATTGGTTAGAAAAATTATTTAATAAATTCTTAAAAAAATAATAGTATATTTTTAATAGCCTCTAATAATATTTATTAGAGGTGTTTTTTATGGTTCAGACTAGTTTAACAAATAAGAAAAAAATGAGAAATATGTTATTTATTGTGTTTTTAATAATTGTTATATTAATTGGAAGATTAGGATATATTCAACTTATACAAGGAAAAGAATTATCAGAACTAGCATATGAACAACAAACTTTAGATAGAGCAATCAATCCTAAAAGAGGTACAATATATGATGCTACTGGTACAGTTTTGGCCCAAAGTAGCACGGTTGAAACAGTAACAGTAAATCCTGGAAATATATCAGCAGAAAATAAGGAAAAAGTAGCAAAAAAACTGGCAGAGATTTTTGAATTGGATTATGAAAAGGTATTGAAAAAGGTTTCAAAAAGAAGTTCTATAGAAACAATCGCAAAAAGAGTAAATAAAGAAAAAACTGATCAATTAAGAGAATGGATGGAAGAAAATAAGATAACTGTTGGAATTAATATAGATGAAGATACAAAAAGATATTACCCATATAATAATTTTGCTTCTCAAATAATAGGATTTTGTGGTTCTGATAATCAAGGGTTAGATGGAATAGAAGCAAAATATGATAAAGAATTATCTGGCACAAAAGGAGCAATAAAAAGACATACAGATGCAAAAGGTGGAGAGATAGGAGAAGAAGGCGAGAGTTATATTTCTGCAATAAATGGAAATGATTTAGTTTTGACTATAGATATAAATATTCAATCAATAGTAGAAAAATATTTGAAGGAAGCATGTATAGACAACAAATGCACAGATGGTGGGAATATTGTAATAATGAACCCACAAAATGGAGAGATATTAGCAATGGCGACATATCCAAATTACAATTTAAATGAACCATATGAAGCATATACAGATGAATTAAAATCTGCTTGGGATACTATGAGTCAAGAAGATAAAACAAAAAGTTTACAAGCGGTTTGGAGAAACAGAGCAATTACAGATACATATGAGCCAGGTTCTACTTTTAAAACTATAACATCTTCTGCAGCAATTGAAGAGGGCTTGGTAACGGATATAGATAAAAGTGGTCAATTTGCTTGTACTGGTGGAATTGAGGTAGCAGGAGTTAGAATAAAATGTTGGAGATATTATAGACCGCATGGAGCTGAGAGCTTAAGACAGGCATTAATGAATTCATGTAACCCAGTATTTATAGGATTGGGACAAAAAATGGGAGTTACAAAATATTATAGTTATCTAAGAAGATTTGGATTATTAACCACAACAGGTGTAGACTTGCCAGGAGAAGCAGGAAGTATATTTTTGGCGGAAAATAAAGCTGGTCCAGTAGAATTAGCGACAATAAGTTTTGGTCAAAGATTTGAAATAACACCATTACAATTAGTAACAGCAGTATCTGCAATTGCAAATGGTGGAGATTTAGTACAGCCAAGAGTTGTTAAGCAAATTGTAGATAGTAAAACTGGTGAAAAAAGAGATGTTGAAGTAAAGAAAAAAGGCAATGCAATATCAAAGGAAACTTCAGAAAAGGTATTAAGTATGATGGAATCAGTAGTTGCTGAAGGAACTGGAAAAAATGCTAAAGTTGCTGGTTATAGAATAGGTGGAAAAACTGGAACTTCAGAAGATGGGGTTAATACAGGTAAATATGTTACATCTTTTATTGGTGTTGCTCCAATTGATAATCCTCAGTTGGTAATGCTTATAACTTTATATAATCCAACAGGAGAAGGTGGACACCAAGGAGGTGGTGTTGCAGCACCTCTTGCTGGGCAAATTTTTAGAGAGATTTTGCCTTATATGGAAATTAATCAAGGTAATGCTGATGAGATTGAACAGATAGAGCAAGTAGTAACTCCTGATGTTGTTGGAAAAAGTGTTGCTGAGGCTGAAAAATTGCTTAAGGAGAATGGATTGGAGTTGGTTTTGGAGAGTGAGGTAGAAGATACTGAGGCTTTGGTTAAGGAACAGGTTCCTAGTGCGGGGATTGTGGTGAAGAATGGGAGCAAGGTTTTTGCGAAATGAGTGAAAAAAATGTTTAAAAAGTCTATACAAATGTGTGATTTAGTTATATAATGTAGGAAAATTATGGGCAAGATTTTGGCTATAAGACGTATTAGTTTGAAAGGATGATTCTAAATGGAATTAAAGAAAGTTTTATTAGGAATTGAAGGGATTAAGGCTAGAGGTAATCTAGACTTAGATATTGTAGGAATTGAAAAAAATTCTAAAGAAGTTAAGAAAGGGTATATGTTTATTGCTATCAAAGGTTTTTCTGTTGATGGACATCAGTTTGTTGAGAGTGCTATTGAAAATGGTGCTGTTGCAGTTATGCTGGAAGAGGGGTGCGATTTGAAAGCTCTTAAGATACCAGATGATGTAACTGTTCTTATGGTTAAAGATACAAGAGAGGCTTTGGCTATTTGTTCTGCTAATTTTTATGGTAATCCATCAAGAAAAATGAAGTTGATTGGTGTTACTGGAACAAAGGGTAAGACTACAACTACTTTTATGATTAAAGAGATTTTACAAAGATCTGGTAAAAAAGTTGGTTTGATAGGAACTATTGCAACATATATTAATGATAAAAAGATAAAAGATAGTGATAGAACTACTCCAGAGAGTTTAGAGTTACAACAAATTTTTAAAATGATGCTTGATGAAGGTGTTGAGGCTGTTGTAATGGAGGTTTCTTCACAAAGTTTGAAATTACATAGAGTAGATGCTTGTGATTTTGACTTAGTATTATTCACAAATTTTTCAGAGGATCATATCAGCGAAAAAGAACATCCAGATATGCAAGATTATTTTAATTCAAAATTAAAATTATTTAAAATGTGTAAAAATGGAATTGTTAATGTTGATGATTTGCATGGAGCTAAAATACCAGGATTATTCCCTGAAAGTAATATAGTAACATATGGTATTGATAATTTTGCAAATGTACTTGCAAAAGATATAACAATAACAAATTCATATGTTGATTTTAAAGTAAGAATAACAGATAGAAATGAAAGAATAAAAACTGGAATACCAGGAAGATTTAGTGTATATAATTCATTAGCAGCTATCTGTGTTGCACAAAAATTTGGAGTTTCTCCAGAAATAATAAAAGAGGCTTTATTAGAAGTAAGAGTACCAGGTAGATCAGAGTTAGTTGATAATAAAAAAGAACTAACAATTATGATAGATTATGCACATTCTCCAGAAAGTTTGCAAAATATATTACAAGCAACAAAAAGTTATACAAGAGGAAGAGTAATTAGTGTATTTGGTTGTGGTGGAGATAGAGATAAAGGGAAAAGACCAATAATGGGTGAAATCTCAGGTAAAATAGCAGATTATACAATTATTACATCAGATAACCCAAGAACAGAAAAACCAGAAGATATAGTTGAACAAATTGAAGCTGGTATAAAGAAAACAAAAGGAAAATATGAAGTTGTAGTAGATAGAGTTGAAGCTATCGAAAAAGCGATTAAAATGGCTAATAAAAAAGATATAATAATATTAGCAGGAAAAGGTCATGAACCATATCAAGAAATAAATGGTGTAAAGCATCCATTTGATGAAAGAATTATTGTAAGAGAAATAATTGATAAATTAGATAATAAATAAAAAAACGGAAGAATAAAAATAGAAAGGTTTGATAAAATTGGATTTTGAGATAAAAATATTACTTATAACTTTTGCAATCTCAGTAATTTGTGGAATAATAACAATACCAATATTAAAAAAATTAAAAATAGGTCAAATAGAAAGAGATGATGGACCAGCATCTCATTTAAAGAAACAAGGAACACCAACAATGGGAGGAATAATAATGATAGTTGCAATAATTATTGCAACTGTTGGAGCTTGTATATTCTTTTCAGTAACAAATAATCAAGAATTGATTAAAAGATTAATTCCATTATTAATAATAACAATAGCATTTGGAATGATTGGTTTTATAGATGATTTTAAAAAACTAGTTTTAAAAAATACAGATGGATTAAAACCAAAATATAAAATGTTAGGATTACTAATTATAGCAGTTATATATGTATTGTTTTTGGTTTATGGTTTTAACTTAGGAACAGATACATATATTCCAATATTTAAAATATATATTAATATACCAGTATTTTTATATATACCACTAGCGGTATTGGTAATACTTTCTACTACAAATGCAATTAATTTAACAGATGGAGTTGATGGATTAGCATCAAGTGTTTCTTGTTTAATTATAACATGTTTAACAGTAATAGGAATTAGTAACCAAATGTATGAAGTTTCAATATTTGGAAGTATAGTAATTGGTGCAACTTTAGGATTTTTAATATTTAATTTACACCCAGCAAAAGTATTTATGGGAGATACAGGGTCACTTATGTTAGGTGGAGTAATTTCATCAATTGCATTATATTTAAAAATGCCATTATTATTAGTAGTAATAGCAATAATACCAGTATTAGAAGCATTATCAGATATAATTCAAGTAATGTATTATAAAAAAACAGGAAAAAGAGTATTCAAAATGGCACCATTGCACCATCATTTTGAATTATCAGGATGGAAAGAAAATAAAATAGTTGTAGTATTTTCTTTAATAACATTAATTGCCTGTGCAGTAGGATTAAAAATAATATAATACAAAAGTAAAAAAACTCGTTAGGAGGATTTTAAATGGCGAAAAAGAAAAAAGAAAAAAGTTTTTCAAGTTTCTTAAATAATCCAATAGATTTTACATTAGTAATAACCATTCTATTTCTTTTGGGAATAGGCTTAGTTATGGTGCTTTCAGCAAGTTCACCATCAGCTCTTTCTGAAAGTGGAAATAGTTATTCATATTTTTCAAAACAATTGCTTTTTGCAATTTTAGGATTATTAGCAATGGTATTTATATCAAAAATAGATTATAGATTTTATCAAAAATTTTATAAACATGCATGGATTTTTTCTGTTATTTTATTAGTAGCAGTAAAATTAATAGGAACAGAAGTAAATGGAGCAAAAAGATGGATTTCTATAACAAAAACACTTTCATTCCAACCATCAGAAGTTGTAAAATTTTTAATGATAATATTCTATGCAGCAATTTTGGTAAAAGATAGAGATGAATTAAAATTATATGGAAAAGGTTTTATAAAACATTTTCTATATTTAGTTCCAATAATTGGACTACTAATATTGGAACCACATCTTAGTGCATCAATGGTTATAATTGGAATTGTTAGTATTATGATGATTGTTGCAGGATGCAAATTTAAACACTTTGTACTTACAGGATTAGGAGCTGGATCACCGCTTTTATTTGCGGCTATAGCATTTTCACCATATAGACTAGAGAGATTTGTAACATTCTTGGACCCTTGGAAAGATGCAACAGATAGTGGTTGGCAAGTTATTCAAAGTTTATATGCAATTGGTTCAGGAGGACTATTTGGAGTAGGGCTAGGAGATAGTAAACAAAAATATTTATACATACCAGAACCACACAATGATTTTATATTCTCAATATTAGCAGAAGAATTAGGATTTTTTGGATGTGCAGTAGTTTTAATATTATTTGCAATATTTATTTGGAGAGGAATTTTAATTGCAATGAAAGCACCAGACATGTTTGGTAGCTTACTTGCAACAGGAATTACAGCTTTAGTTGCAATACAAGTTATCATAAATGTAGCTGTTGTTACATCATCAATGCCAGCAACAGGTATGCCTTTACCATTCTTTAGTTACCGGTGGAACGGCACTATTTATATTACTGTGTGAGATGGGAGTATTATTAAATATTTCAAGAGCGGGAGCAAAATAAAAAAATATAATTTAAAGCATTAAAAAGGAGATTATTATTATGAGAGTAATAATTGCAGCAGCAGGAACAGCAGGTCATATTAATCCAGGTCTTGCAATTGCAAATAAAATAAAAGAAGAAGAAAAAGATTCAAAAATAATATTTATAGGAACTACAAGAGGATTAGAAAATGATTTAGTCCCTAGAGCAGGCTATGAATTAAAAACAATTGATGCATATGGTTTAAGCAAGAAAATATCAATAGAAAACATAAAAAAAATGTATAAAACACTAAAAGGCTATGGAGAAGCAAAGAAAATAATAAAAGAATTTAAACCAGATATAGTAATAGGTACAGGGGGGTATATATGTGGTGCAACAATTTCGGCAGCACATAGGTTAAAAATACCAACTTTATTACATGAAAGCAATGCTTTTCCAGGTAAAGCAGTAAAAATGTTAGCAAACAAAACAGATACAATATTAGTATCTTTCGAAGATGCAAGAAGTAGAATAAAAAATGCAAAAAATATTGTTTATACTGGAACACCTGTAAAAATAAGAAAAAAAGAGTATGGAATAAATGAAAAAAATTCAATAATAAAAAGCGCTGGACTTAATGAAACAAAACCAATAGTATTAATATTTGGAGGAAGTCAAGGGGCACAAAAAATAAATGATGCAATTTTAGGAATATTAAAAAATAAATTAAACAAAAATTATCAAATTATTTGGGCAACAGGTCCCAAACAATATGATAGAATAAAAGAAATTTTAGAAGAGAATAATGTATATATAAATCATTTAGAAAATGCAAAAATTGTACCATATATTTATAATATGGAAGAAATGATGAATGTATCAGACTTAATCGTTGCTAGAAGTGGGGCAATGACAATAACAGAAATTTCAAATTTAGGAAAAGCATCAATATTAATACCATTGCCAAATGTTAGTGGTGACCACCAATTACATAATGCTAAAGTATTAGAAAATATAGGTGCTGCAAGAATAATTTTAAACAATGAATTAAATTATGAAAATTTAAATTCAAACATAGAAGAAATTATATTAAACAAAAATACAATAGAAACAATGTCAAAAAATGCATTAAAAGTTTCAACTTCAAATGCTGAAGATAAAATTTTTACAGAAATAAAGAAAATTGTTAGGGAGTAAAAAGCATGTTTAAAAAAGTAAAAGCAAGAACAATAATATTTGCATTAATTATAGGGATTGTAGTTGTAGGAATATTAGGTGGATTTTATTTAAGTATGATAAAAGAAATAATACAAATGTCGAATGGAAATGTTGTTGATATTATAAACCAAGCTGATATAATAAAAAAACAAACAGAAATATCAATTTTAGTGGCAATAGGAGTATTAATAATATTTGCATTAATTATTTCTAAAGTATTATCAAAATATGTAATTTATCCAAAAAACAAATTTATAAAAAGTGATGAAAAAACAGAATTAAAAGATAAATTAAGTGAAGTCTCAACAAAGAAAAATCAAATAGAAACAATTCTTTTGCATATGACAGATGGAATAATAGCATTTAATATGTCTGGAGAAATTATATTAATAAATCCAGCTGCAAAGAAATTTTTAAGTATAAGCCCAGAAGATAATACTTTTAATGACATATTTAAAAAATTCGAAATAGATATTAATATGGAAAAAATAATATACTTGGAAAGTTGGACATCAACAGAAAAAAGATTCCAAGTTGATGATAGATATGTTAAAGTATTTTTTGCACCATTTAAAAATGAAGAAGATAGACCAGATGGTGTAATTGCAGTAATTCAAGATATAACAGAACACGTAAAACTAGATAATATGCAAAAAGAATTAGTTGCAGATGTATCTCATGAATTAAAAACACCAATTACATCAATTATGGGTTATGCAGATACTTTACTAGAAGGCGGCTATGATGAAGAAACACAACAAAAATTCTTGAATGTAATAGCCTCAGAATCAAGAAGAATGGCAAGACTAGTAACAGATTTATTAACACTTTCTAGATATGATAGTAATAAAAAGAAAACTCAAAAAGAAGCTTTTGATTTAGGGGAACTAGTAAAAAAATGTCAAGAAAAATTGGCAATAGAGATAAAAAAGAAAAATCATACTGTAAATTGTTTTGTTACAGCAGATGTACCTTTAGTTTATGCTGATAAGGATGACATTGAGAGAGTTGTTTTAAATATAATGACAAATAGTATAAAATATACTCAAGATGGCGGAGAGATAAAGATTTATGTAGGGTTTGTTTATAATGATGCTTATATCAAGATTTTTGATAATGGTATTGGTATTCCTGAGGAAGATTTGTCTAGAATTTTTGAGAGATTTTATAGAGTTGATAAGGCTCGTACTAGAGAGATGGGAGGAACTGGTTTAGGTCTTTCTATTGCTAAAGAGATTTTGGATAAGAATGGTGGTAGTATTGATATTAAGAGTAAGGTTGGAGAAGGAACTGAGGTTGTGATTAGGATTCCAACTAAGCAGTGATTTTGATATGTGGCTTTTCTTCCGAGCGAGTCTATATATAATATTTAAAATTTCCGTTCTCCAAGGTGTTTGGGATACGGAATAGTCAAAGGTTTGATACAAACTATGGTCGGTTGTATGATGAATTTTGTGGGTCGAACTCGATTTTAAATATTATATATAGACTCGCTCTTTTGTAGTTTTTTTGTCGAAATTTTTTGCTTGAAAAAGTAATTAATAGATGATAAAATGTTAAAAGTTTTAATCTTAATTCTAAAATTCTTTAGAATATCTTCCAAAAATTTTTAAAAAATGTTATACTAAGAAAGGAGAGATTTTATGCCAACAATCAGTATGTTTTATGGTATTATAATTAGAATGTATTATGATGACCATAATCCACCACATTTTCATGCGTTTTATGGAGATTACAAAGCTATATTTAATTTTGAAGGAGAATTGGTAGAAGGTAATTTGCCAAAAACGAAAATAAAATTAATTACTGCATGGACATTAATACATAAGGATGAACTTTTAGCAAACTGGGAATTAGCTAAAAACAGTGAAAAATTATATGATATAAATCCTCTAAACTAAATAAAAAGGAGTTTTTATATGAAAGAAATTATAAAAGCAGAACCATTAGAAAATTATGAATTATTACTTACTTTTGAAGATGGTGAAAAAAAGGTAAAAGATATGAAACCATACTTAGAAAAAGGTGTATTTAAAAAATTACAAAACGTAGAAGTTTTTAAAAATGTCAAGATAAAATATGGAACAGTATGTTGGGATGAAGACATAGATATATGTGCTGATAGCTTATATGAAACTAGTAAAAAACTGAAGAATTAAAATGATTCTTTAGTTTTTATTTCGAAAAATTTATTTTTTTGTAATTCTTAGAGCGAGTGGCTGTTGAAATCATTTTGTCGAATTTTGCGATGAAAAGTTCTTTACAAATGTTGAATGTTGTAGTATTATAATAACAGATTTGAATCAATCTATTTTTTAAATCATAAAAAGTTTTTTCGAAAAAACAAATTTCCAAACAAAAAAATTTAATAAGAGGTGGTGAAGTTTATGTATGATTAGCTATACCAAAAGATTTGTTAATATTGTTAGTTTGTTAATAACAATAGTAATATATTTTTTTGTAACAAATGTGAGTATTAATTTTTGTCCACAGTCTATCTTTAATATGTTTAAGAAAAGTGTAGTACAAGTTGAATTAAATTCTAATAGTGTTAATTTAAATTCTGATAATGGTATAGAGGAAAAAATAGAAATTCAAAATGATTACCCTAAAAATCAAATTGTAACAAATGAAGTTATAGAAGATACAAAAGAGGTTAATTGGAAGATTTTGATTCCAGCTATAGCATTAGAGGCAGAGATATCTGAAGGCACAAGTAAAGAAATTATGGATAAGTATGTCGGTCATTTTGAAGAGACATCTAAAAGTGTAGGGAATGTAGGACTTGCGGCACATAATAGAGGATATAATGTTAATTATTTTGCGAATTTGAAAAAGTTAAAAGAAGGAGATAAGATAATTTATAAATGCTATGGTTTTGAAAGAACATATGTAGTGACCAAGAATCTTATTATAACAGATGAGGATTGGAGCTATTTAGAAAAAACAGAAAAAAATACAATCACATTAATTACGTGTGTAGAAAATGAGCCAATGTACAGAAGATGTATACAAGGAGAGGAAATATAAAGGAGGCATGGAAAATAAAGAAATTTAGAGGATTAAAAAATATTAAAAAATTTTTTGCAATGTTTGTTAGTTTTAGTTTGTTAAATATAATTACTATTTTTAGTACAGTTCAAGCTGTTGATATAAGTTCAGCAAATATAGTGTCTGGAGGGGAATGTGGCAATTTATTAAAATATAAAGGTAATGTGGTTTTAGTTCATTATGTTGAATATAAAAAAGATGGAGTTAGCTATCCTGCATATTGTTTAGATAAAACAAAACCACGGAGTGACCGATGGATTTTCATATTCTGTATCTGTAAATGAGGCAATAACAGATGTTAATTTATGGAGAATTATAATTAATGGTTATCCATATAAATCTATTCAAGAATTAGGATGTAATAATAAACAAGAAGCATTTACAGCTACAAAACAAGCAATATATTGTTATATACATGGAAACAATCCAAATGATTATCAAGCAATAGGAGAAGCTGGTCAAAGAACTTTAAATGCTTTAAATAAAATATTACAAGATGCAAAAAATAGTAAAGAAACACAAATATCTAATAATATAAAAATAAACAGAGAAGCAGATACATTTAAAGTAGATAATATAAACAAAGAATGTGTATCAAAAATATATTCAATAAAAGCTGGAACAACAATAACAAACTATAAGGTTAGTCTTTCTGCTGAAAAAAATCAATTACCAGAAGAAATAAAAATAACAGATTTAAATAATAATGAAAAACAAGAATTTTCCCAAAATGAAAAATTTAAGATTTTAATACCAATTAAAAATCTTAAAAATAATGGAAGTTTTAATATTAAGATTGAAACGAAAATAAAAAATAAACCAGTATTATATGGAAAAGCACCAGATTCTAATTATCAGGATTATGCTTTAACAACAGCAACATATGAAGATGCAAAAGGAAAAACAGAAGACGATTTTTATAAAAATGAAACAAAAATAAAAATAATAAAACAAGACAAAGATACTAAAGAAAAATTAGAAGGAGTAGAATTCAATCTTTTAGACAAAGATAAAAATGTGTTATATGCAAATTTAAAAACTAATAAAAATGGAGAGGTTGAAGTTTCAAATTTACTTCCTGGAAAATATTATATAAAAGAAACTAATGCAAAAGATGGATATGTTATAAGTGAAGATTTAGTTGAGATTAATGTAGAATTTAATCAAAATGTAATTGTTACAATAAATAACAAATTCAAAGAAAAAACAGAAGTTAAAATAGAACATAAGGAAGAAACGGCAACCATAGAAAGTTCTAAAAATAGTAAAAGTGAAAAAACGATAGTTAATATGGAAACTGAGTTGAAAGAAGCTCATAAAAAATTACCTGTTACAGGTATGTAGATAATTATGTATGTAAATATTTTTGTAGGTAATCTTTATAGTAAATATTTTTATATTAAATTTATAATTTTTTTAGAATTGGTCAATATTTGATTTGATGATTAATTATATTATTATAAAGCTCATAATCTAAGGTAGGTTATGGGCTTTTTATTATTTTATAGAAAATTATATTGAAAAAAAAATAAAAAACAATTATAATTAATCTAGTTTAACACGAAAGGAAAAAGTAATATGAAAAAAAGAAGTATAATAATAACAATAGTTTTAATAGTAATAGTATTATTAGCAGGATTTATAGCATATGAGAAGTTAGAAAAAAGTAAAAAAGAATATCAAGTAGAAAAAGTATCTGAATATAATTATTTTGTTGTAAAAGAAAATGATAAATATGGAGTAATAGATGCAAACGGAAATAAGATTATAGAAACAAATTATGATAATGTAGTAATACCAAATCCAAATAAAGCTATATTTGTATGTTATAGTGGAGATAAAACTGAGGTATTTAATGATAAAAAAGAAAACCTATTTCGAAATTATGACAATGTTGAACCACTTAGATTAAAAGGAGTATCAACAGATTTAATGTATGAAAAAAGTGTTTTAAAATATAGTAAAGATGGAAAATATGGAATAATTAATTTCAATGGTAAAAAGATAACAAGTCCAATTTATGATGAAATAGACACATTACAGTTCAAAGAGGGAGAACTTTTAGTAAAAAAAGATAACAAGTATGGAGTAATCAATATAAAAGGTGCAGAAATAGTAAAGGCTAATTATGATAAAATTGAAGCAGACAAATATTATGATGAAAATACAGGTTATAAAAATTGTGGGTATATAGTAAGTATTACAACAGATGAAGGTTATAGATATGGTTACATTAACAAAGACGGAAAAGAATTATTAAAAACAGATTATAATGATTTATATAGAATATTAGAAACAAGTAGTGAAGATGCATATTTGATATGTGCACAAAATGGAAAATATGGATTATATAAAAATTCAAAAAAAGAGATAGACAATGAATATCAATCTTTAAGATATGATGAATTTAATAATATAATAGTAGCATTAAAAGGAAAACAATATGGCGTACTTACAATGGAAGGAAAACAAATAGTTCCATTTAAATATAATCAAATTGACATTACAGGAGAAAATATATATGCAACAGATAGTAATGGAAAAGTAAAAGTATTTGATACAAACGGAAAAGAAACATCATTAGATTATAATACTGTATTTACAAAAGTTGAAAATACAAGTTATAAAATTAACATTTCTGTAAGAGATAATAAAGTAAATTATAGCATATATAAAAATAATGAGAAGAAAACAAATAAAGAGTATAACTATATAGAATATTTATATGATAACTATTTTTTAGCTAGCAATAATAATGGGAAACTAGGAGTTATAGATGAAGAAGAAGATACTAAAATTCAATTTAAATATAATACAATACAAAAAATTGAAAATATGAATTTGATAAAAGCCATAAATGATACTACAAAAATGACTGAAATTTATTCTAAAGATATGGAAAAAATTACCGAATTAGAAAATGCAACAGTTGAAGTTAATGATGAATATATTAAGATTTACAATGATAGTGAAGCAAAATATATCACAAAAGATGGCCAAGAAATAAAAGATACAGATTTATTTACAGATAATAAGATATTTGCTAAAAAACAAGGGAGTTATTGGGGATTTGTTGATAAAGATGGTAAAATAGTAGTTGATTTTAAATATGATAAAGTAACAGAAGTGAATAAATATGGTTTTGCAGGAATTGAAAAATCAGGAAAATGGGGAGTTATCAATAAAGAAGGAAAAATAATTTTAGAGCCTAAATATACATTAAAAGATAATGAACAACCTGAATTTATTGGACAATATTATAAATTTGTTTATGGAAATGGGGAAATTTATTATACAAATAATTAAGATAAAAAAAGTCGTATGAATTAATTGATTCACACGACTTATTTTTTTATTTTATATTTTCTATTTCAGATTCTGATAATCCTGTTATACTTGCTACTTTTTCTTTTGAAAAGTTTTCTTTTAATAGTTTTTTTGCAATTTCAATACTTTTTTCCATTATTCCTTCTTTTTTACCACGTCTATATATACGTTTGTTGTCTTGTTGAATTGTTTCAAATACTGCCATCATATTTTCATCACCTCCTATATTTAGTTTATTTAGAAATTCATCTGTCTTTTCTTTTCCTATTTTATTTTTTATTATTTGAGTTAACATTATTTTAAATATTTCTTTCATATTGTCTGAATAATTTTCTTTATCTTTATTTATTATTTCTACTATTTTTTCTATATAATTTGCTATTTGCTCATTGTCTTTTGCTTTTTCTATTAATAATGCTTTTGTCATAAATGATGGAGTTTCTAATAATTTTTCTTCTGTATAATTATTAATATCTACAAGAATATATTTTGCAAATTCTATTGCTTTTTCTAGTATGCTTGTCACTTGTGTTTCATGGAATGTTTTTGATACATTCCATTTTTGTTTTCCTGTATATAAAATTATTGCATTTACTCTTGGGTATAAATAATCTTTCCTTTTACATTCTTTTTCATCTATTGCACTTTCTATTATTGCCATTTCATATTTTAAAATTCTAAAGGGCATTCTATAATCTACTTTTGATTGATGCTCTATCAAGAAAAATTCATTTTTGCTTTTTAATTTATATACTACATCTGCTTCTTCATTTTGCATTAGAGTATTTATATAGCTTGAATTATATTGTTCTATATCTTCTGGTTTTAAATTTGTTTTTAATTGCTCATTCAAGAATTTTGTTACTTCTATTTTGTCTGAAAGTATTTTTCTAAATACTTTATCATGTTCATTATTTACTCTGTTTTCTTGTTGTTCTAGCCTTTTATATTTTTCTTCTTTTTCGTGTAATGTAGTATTTTTAGCCTTTTTCATCTTTTCAAATAATTTATATTTCAAATAGTTATAGTATGTAAAAGTTACTTCATTAGTTAGATTGTTTTTATTATAATCTTTTTCTTTTGTTTTGTCAATATTAATCATTTGATTAACTTTCAAATTTTATTCCTCCTTATGCTTTTGATTTTTAATTTAAATTTGAGTTTTAATTTAAGATAAAAATTTCTTAGAATTAATATTTTGGATTTAAAATTAATTAGATATCTAATGCTTATATAATACAATAAAATGCCGAATATTGCAATAAAAAATCGTATTTTTGTTGCACTTTTCATCGCAATTTTCGACATTTTTTGATGAATTAATTAAGTAACAAAACCAAGTTTAAAAACATAAAAAATAGTAAATAATTAAAATAAAAATAGGCGAGGTGAAAAAAATGAAATTAGGATTAGCACTATCTGGAGGAGGAATTAGAGGAATAGCTCATGCTGGAGCTTTAAAAGCACTAGAAGAAAATAATATAAAAATAGATGTAATTGGAGGAACAAGTTCAGGAAGTATTATAGCTACATTATATGCAATGGGGTATTCGCCATATTATATTTACATACTATTCAAAAGATATGCAAGAGAACTTGTTAATCAAAATCCAAAATCTATTTTCACAAGTTTTGGAAATTTCTTTTCAAATAAAAAAGTTCCGTTTGCTGGATTTTATTCTGGAGAAGAGATTGAAAAAGGATTTGATGAAGTTGCTAAAAGAAAAGGAATTCGAAAATTAACTGATATAAATATGCCGGTTGTTGTTCCAGCTGTTGATTTAAAAGATTCAAAAGAATATATATTTACGAATTTTATACCTGAAAATTCAAAGGAAAAAGATAAGTATATTACAGATATATCAATAGGAAAAGCAATAAGAGCAAGTAGTAGTTTCCCAGTTGTATTTAATCCTTGTGAATATAAAACACATAAATTTTTAGATGGAGGAATATTAGACAATGTTCCAGCACAAGAAATTAAACTACAGGGAGCAAATAAGGTAATAGCAATAAATTTTAAAGCTGATGAAATAAATAATCAAAGTACAGTAATGGATATAGCAATGAGGTCAATAGATATAATGGGGAATAAAGTATCTGAAGAAAGCCTTGGGGCAAGTGATATGGTTTTAACAATAGAAACAGATAAAACAGGATTATTAGAAATAGAAAAATTAGATGAATGTTACAAATATGGCTATAGAGGAACAATGGAAAAAATGAATGAAATTTTGGAAATAATTAATCAAAAATAAGCACTACTGAATATAATATATAAAAAGTAAAAAGAGGGAAAGCCATGGAAGTTAAATATTTTGATAATAGTGCTACAACAAGAGTAAAAGATGAGGTTTTTAAGGAAATGATACCATATTTAAGTATCGAATATGGAAACCCATCATCACTTTATAGTATAGGAAGAAGTGCAAAAAGAGCAATAAGCGAGGCAAGAAGAAGAGTTGCTTCACTTATAAATTGTAGTCCAGAGGAAATATATTTTACAAGTTGTGGTTCAGAGAGTGATAATACAGCATTGAAAGGCATAGCATATGCTAATAAAGAAAAAGGAAATCATATTATAACTTCTAAAATTGAGCATCCAGCAATATTAAATAGTTGTAAAAGTTTAGAAAATAAAGGATTTAAAATAAGTTATATAGATGTTGATAAAGACGGAATGTTAAATTTAGAAAAATTAGAAAGTGAAATAACGGACCAAACCATATTAATAAGCATAATGTATGCAAATAACGAAATAGGTACAATAGAACCTGTTAAAGAAATTGCACAAATTGCACATTCACACGGAATAATATTTCATACAGATGCTGTTCAGGCTGTTGGAAATATACCAATAGATGTAAGGAAAATGAATATTGATATGTTATCATTATCTGGACATAAATTATATGCACCTAAGGGAATTGGAGCTTTATATGTAAAAAGTGGAATAGAATTTGAAAGATTTATGGACGGAGGACATCAAGAAAAAAATAAAAGATCTGGAACAGAAAATGTAGCAGAAATAGTAGCTTTAGGTAAAGCTTGCCAAATCGCTGAAAAAAATATAGAACAATATCAACAAAAATTAAAAAATTTAAGAGACTATTGTTTAAATAAAATACAGGAAAAAATACCAGATATTTATATAAATGGTACTATGGAAAGAAGATTACCAGGAAATATAAATATAAGTTTTAAAGATTTAAATTCTGGAGAATTATTATTAAGATTAGATGAAGTTGGAATTTGTGCTTCTGGAGGTTCTGCTTGTTCATCAAAAGAAGCAAGTCCATCTCATGTATTGACTGCTATAGGACTTCCAAGTGAACTTTCTAAGGGAGCTTTAAGATTGACTTTTGGAGATTATAATAGTATTGAAGATGTGGATTATTTGGTAGAAAATTTAGTTAGAATAGTTGAAGAAATGAGAAAACCCTAAAAAGCTTAATAGTATAACAATAGCTACTGGGCTGTGGGGTATATTATAAAAAAGTTTTTGCCTGAGTTACGTTACAGAATAAAGAAATTCTAAAAATATCTCAATGATACTTCCCAAAAGGATTTGGGTTCCCTCATTGAGATATTTTAAGATTTTCTATTATTCTTTCGCTTACAACGGCAAAAATTTTTTTATAATATACCCCACAGCCCAGTAGCTATTGTTATACTATTAAGCTTTTTAGGGTTTTCTCGAAATATTAGCAATAGCACATTTAATTCCATCTACAGAAGCAGACATGATTCCACCTGCATAACCAGCACCTTCACCACAAGGGTAAATTCCATCTATATTTGAAACCAAATTTTCATTTCTTAAAATTCTAACAGGTGAAGAACTCCTTGTCTCCATACCAGTCATAATCGCATCAGGATTAGCAAATCCGTGTAATTTTGTATCAAAGTATATAATTCCTTCTCTCAAAGTTTTTGAAACAAATTCAGGCATTATATCGTTTAGATTGGCTAGTGTAACACCAGGAGTATAAGATGGTTTTATAGAGCCAATAAATTCTGATTTTTTATTATTAGCAAAATCTTCAAATCTTTGAATAGGGGCAAAATAATTTGAACCACCTAATTTAAAAGCTTTTTCTTCTAAATCTTTTTGAAAATATATTCCAGCTAGTGGAGAGTTACTGTTAAAATCAGATGGAACAACATTTACTAAAACGGCTGAATTAGCATTAATACCATCTCTTGCAAAATAACTCATACCGTTTGTTACTATGGTATTTTTTTCGCTAGATGAAGCCATTACAACTCCTCCAGGGCACATACAGAAAGTATAGCAAGAACGACCACTTGGACTGTGATATGCTAGTTTATAATCTGCTGATGGTAGATTTAATTTGGTTATTGTACCATATTGAGATTTATTTATTTCGCTTTGTAAATGTTCTATTCTAACACCAACAGAAAAATTTTTAGGTTCCACTAAAAGACCTTTTTCATATATTTTTTCAAAAGTATCTCTTGAGCTATGACCTATTGCTAAAATAACTGTATCTGTTTTGATTTTTTCTAAAGAATTAGTTTCTAAATTAAGTACATGAACTTTAGAAATTTTATTATTTATAGTTTCAAAGTCAACAAATTTAGTATTAAATAAAAATTTTCCACCTTTTGATATTATAAATTTTCTCATATTTTTAATTATTTTTATTAAATTATCTGTTCCTATATGAGGTTTTGTTAAATATAGAATTTGTTCTGGAGCACCAAAGTTTACAAATTCTTGTAGAACTTTTCTGCAATAAGGGGAATTTATTCCACTTGTAAGTTTTCCATCAGAAAAAGTTCCAGCTCCTCCTTCTCCAAATTGAACATTAGAAAAGGTATTTAAATTTCCAGTACTAGTAAATAAATCTACAGATTTTTTTCTTTCTTCAACCGATTGACCTTGTTCTATAATTATTGGCTTGAAACCATTTTGAATAAAAGTTAAACCTGCAAATAATCCAGCAGGGCCTGCACCAACAATTACAGGATTTATTTTTTTATCTTTTTTTATATCGAATTTTGGAAATTCAAATTCTTTAATACTAGATATGTTTTTATTTTTTAATAATTTATTTTCGTTTTTAAATTTTAAATCAATTGAATAAGAGTAATGAACATCATCTTTTTTCCTTGCATCAACTGATTTTTTTGATATTTTGCAAAGTATAATATCTTCTTGTTTTATTTTATATTTATTTAAAGCGATATTGATTACTTTATCATCTGAGATATCTTCATAAATTTTTATATTACTAATTCTTATCATATTTTCTCCTAAATTTTTTTTATATTATATAATTATATTAGAATAAAGTAAAGGGCATTTTGCAATGCCCTTTACTTTAAAGTGAGAGAGAAGTTTGTAAATTTCCATATTTATCATATATTGTAAATAAATGAGGAGTTAATTTCATCTCATCCTTTAATGTGAACATGAAATCATTTATGAAAATATCTGCTTCTAACATCGATTTAGCTAAAATATTATCTGTTTTCATTAAAATAGTAACTTGACCGTTTAACTTAAAGGAATGTTCAATCAATGTTGCAAGACTAGTTTTAAATATGCCAATCTTAGCTTCGTTGATTTTGTTTACATTATTCTCTCTAATTTTGTCAGCCCACCAATTGGCGGCTTGCTCATAAATATCGTTTTTATCTTTTTCCATGCTATATCCTCCTTGAGTAAAAAACAATATATACAGTGAACTATTTTTATTATAACATAAAATCGTGGAAAAAGCAATTTTATGTAAAATTTATAATAAGGATATATAATTGTTCTAATACAACCCTCACACGAATACAATTAAACAAAAGTATTCGTATGGGGGTTTGACTATATGAAAGGTATATCAATAGACGAACGTGCAATAGAACTTGCACATTATATTATAGATTCAAAAGACACAGTTAGAGGAGCAGCAAAAAAATTTGGAATAAGTAAAAGCACAGTACATAAAGACGTTTCGGAAAGACTAAAGAAAATAAACCCAAGTTTAGCAAGAGAAGTTAGAAGAATACTAGATGAAAATAAAGCAGAAAGACACATAAGAGGAGGAATGGCAACGAAATTAAAATATAGTCATTTAAAGTAGAAAGTCAAGATATTTTGACTTTTTTTATATATGTGTAATTAACATATAATCACCAATAAACATAAAATATATTAGCCAAGAATATGAGGTGATAAAATGAAAAAAATAAAAGAGGGAGATATTGTAGCTAGAAAATCATATGATAAAGACATATTATTTAGTGTAAAGAAAATAATAAAAAATCGAAAAGAAGACATAGCAATACTAACAGGAGTAATAGAAAGAATAGAAGCTGACAGTCCTATAAATGATTTAGAAGAAATAGATAAAAGAACAATAAGCAAAAATATAAAAGAAGAAAACAAGAAAATAGAAAAAAGAATACAGCAATATAAAAATAATAATTACAAAATGGGGGTAGTTACTTCAAATGATAAAAGAATTAGCCAAAGATTTATAACAGGCAAAATATTACATTTAGATGGAGACAGAAAGTATTCAGAAAAATCATATCAATACTATAGAAAGTTAGGATTAGATGCAGTTGTAAAAAACATACCAGAATATAAACAATCAAAAGTTGTATATGAATTACTTAATAAATATAATCCTGACATTTTAGTTATAACTGGACATGATGGAATGATAAAAAGAGGAACTAATTATAATGATATATACAATTATAGAAATTCGAGACATTTTATAAATACAGTAAAAGAAGCTAGAAGATATGACTTAGAAAAAGGTAAAAAAACGGTCATTTTTGCAGGAGCATGTCAAAGCTACTTTGAAGCAATTATAACAGCAGGAGCAAATTTTGCTTCATCACCAGCAAGAATTTTAATAGATTTTTTAGACCCACTAATAGTTGCAGAAAAGGTTGCAACTACTTCAGAATACAAATATATAAATATAGAAGATATAGTAAAAGAACTTAGAGATGGCAAAAAAGGTGTTGGAGGAGTAGGTTCCAATGGCAGAATGAAATGCATTGTAACATAATTGTAATATAAATGAAATATAAATGTAAAACAGTAGAAAAAAATTTCTATAACATGCTATAAATCAAATAAAAACAGATAAATGTAAAAACAAACGTTTTTTGACAAAAAGTGCCTAAAATGCTATAATCAACTCATCTTAAAGGAGTAGGTGATAGTATGATTTGTAGGACAGATATATCAAATCTTAAAACTGACATCTTAGAGAAAGTGGGTCAAAAGATAATAGTAAAAGGTTCTTTAGGAAGAAGCAGAACTTTTGAAAAAGAAGCAACAATAGAAAAGGCATATCCAAATATTTTTGTAGTTAGATATGAAGAAAATAATAGAAATGTAACTTATAGTTATACTGATATTTTAACTAGAACAGTTGAAGTAGATGTATTTGATGGAGAGGCTTATAGCCCATTAATTCCACCACAAGTTGAAATGAAAAGAAAAAAAGCAGAAGTTTTAGTATAAACTTCTGTTTTTTTGTAAATCACACTTGAAAAATTGCTAAAATGTTATATAATATAGGGGAAAGGTGGCAATTATGAACTTAGAAATATTAGAAAATAATATAAAATACAAATTTAAAGATAAAAGCCTACTAAAAAATGCATTAACACACACATCATATGCATATGAGCATAATGTTGCTAGTAATGAGAAACTAGAATTTTTAGGAGATAGCATTTTGGAATTTGTTTCAAGTGAGTATATGTATAATAAATATACAAACTTAAAAGAAGGAGAATTGACAAAAGTTAGAGCAACAGTAGTATGTGAAAAAAGCTTACACAAAGTTGCGTTAGCTAATGACTTTGGAGATTTTTTATATTTAGGTAAATCAGAAGTCGTAACAGGTGGAAATAAGAGACCTGCAATTTTAGCAGATAGTGTAGAGGCAGTTATAGCTGCTATATATATGGATGGAGGACTAGAACCTGCTAAAAGATTTATAATAGATAACTTAAAAGATGAGATAGAGATTGCAACAAAAAATGTAGGACAAAAAGATTACAAAACAGTTTTACAAGAAGAACTACAAAAAAATGGTGATGTAAAAATAGAATATAAAATTATAAAAGAAACTGGACCAGACCATGATAAAAAATTTGAAGCAGAAGTATGTTTTAATGGAAAAGTTTTAGCAACCGGAATTGGAAGTAGTAAAAAATCAGCAGAGATGGAAGCAGCAAAAAAAGCATTGGGAGAGTAATAAAAATTGAAAGGAAAAATGCGATGAAAAAAGAATATGTAATTCCAGTATTTGTACCACATTTAGGATGCCCTAATGATTGTGTTTTTTGTAATCAAAAATCAATTAGTGGTCAAAAGAAAAATATTACAAAAGAAGATGCTAGAAAAACAATTGATTATTTCTTAGAAAATATAAAAGACAAAGAAGGGGAAAAAGAAATAGCCTTTTTTGGAGGAAGTTTTACAGGAATAGATGAAAAAATACAAAATGAATTACTTGAATTAGCAAATGAATATATAAAAAAAGGACAAGTAAGTAGTATTAGAATTTCTACAAGACCAGATTATATTAACAAAGAAATATTAAAAAGATTAAAAAAATACAAAGTAAAAACTATCGAATTAGGTGTACAATCTGCTAATAATTATATTTTAAATAGAGCAGAAAGAGGACATACATTTGAAGATGTAAAAAAAGCATCAAAACTAATAAGATGGTATGGATTTAATTTAGGACATCAAATGATGGTAGGATTACCAGATAGTACAAGAATTGATGAAATAAATACAGCAAAAGCTTTGATAAAATTAAAACCTAAAATGGTAAGAATATATCCTGTTTTAGTAATAAAAGGGACAAAGTTAGAAGAAGAATATAAAAGTGGAAAATATGAACCATTACCATTAGTACAAGCAGTTGAAGTTTGTAAACAATTAGTTAGAATGTTTGCAGATAAGAAAATTGAAGTAATAAGAGTTGGATTACAAAATACAGAAGAAATTTCTGAACCAGGTTCAAACCAAAGTGAGGTAGTAGCAGGACCATTTCATCCAGCTTTTAGACAACTTGTAGAATCAAGTATGTGGTATGATGCAATAGTAGAAAAAATAAAAAAATTAAATGTAAAAGTTAAAGAAGTTGAGGTTACCGTAAATCCAATAGATGCAAATAATGTAATTGGACATAAAAGAGAAAATATTAAGAAATTAAAAGATTTTTATGAAGTGGATTTAAAAGTTAAACAAGATGCAAGTATAAAACAAGGAAAATCAAAAATTGAAATAACAAAACAATATAATGATTTTTTAGATGAAAACAAATAAAGTATAAAATCACCTTTAGTTACAAATAATAGTAACAAAGGTGATTTTTTATGACTGATAAAAAAGAAAATATAAAAGAATTTTTAATTGATATATTAGGAACATTAGTAGGAGCTTTTTTAATGGCTACAGCAACATCATTATTTCTATTACCAAATCAGCTATCTTCAGGTGGATTTGCAGGTATTGCTACAATTTTATATTATTTATTAAAAATTCCAATGGGAACTACAATATTAGCATTAAATATACCGCTTTTTTTATTTGCGGGTTACAAACTAGGAAAAAGTTTTTTTATAAAATCTATGGTTGGAACAATAAGTTTTTCAGTGTTTATAGATATATTAGATAAATTAGAACCATTAACTTTTGATAGATTTTTAGCTTGTATATATGGTGGAATTATAATAGGATTGCGGAACTGCTATAATATTAAAATCAAATTCATCAACAGGAGGTTCGGATTTAGTAAGTAATATACTTAAAAGTTACAATTATAAAATTAGGATGAGTAGTGTTATAATTATAATAGATACTATTATAGTTGCTTTAAATGTAATCTTTTTTAAAGAAATTGAAATTGGTTTATATTCAGCAATAGCAATATATTTGATGGGAAAAATAATAGATATAGTTTTTGAAGGTATATATTTTACAAAATTATTGATAATAATATCAGATAAAAATGAAGAAATAGCAAAAGAAATTGGAGAAAAAATAAGCAAAGGGACAACAGGTTTATACGGAAAAGGAATGTATACAAATCAAGAAAAATTAGTATTGATGTGTGCTGCATCAAGAGGAGATGTTGCAAGAGTAAAACAAGTTGCAAGGGATATTGATTCAAATAGTTTTATAATAATAGCAAATGCTAGAGAAGTAGTAGGTCTTGGATTTAAAAAATAAGACTTTGAAAAATAAATATCAAAAAATTATTTTTCAAAGTCTTCTGATGGACTAATATTTGGTATGTCTCCATGAGTCTTTTTTCCATGTCTTGTTGTGTTGTGTAAAACTTCATAATTCAATAAAGCTTTATGAAAATTCTCTATAAGAATTCTTTTTTTAGTTATATCTGTTTTGGCATCTGGTAATTCTAAATAAGAGTCAAGCAATGGAGCAACTAATTTTTTAAATGCTAATAAAACATCATTACTATTGAAAAGTTCCTTTTTTAATAAGTCTTTATTAAAATCAGCCATGTCGTTTATGCTTTTTATAGAATAAACAAAATCAGTATCAGAATTTTTGTTAATTTTATTATTATCTTTTTCACTAACTGGAGCATAGGACATTTTTAATGAACTGTAAGGATCATGTATATCTGAAATTGAATTTATTTGAGATATTGTTTCACTTACGTTCTTTTCTATTTTATCTTTTAAATCTTTTGGATATATAAGTACAAAATTTCCGGCACCATAACTTACTACATGAGTAGTATTTGGATTTGCATCAAAAGAATTGTTATTATATTTTAAATTCCTTGAGATGAAATTTTTAAATAGTTTATTAGTTTTATCAATTCTATAATCTGTAAAATCATAACCATAAGCTGAGTTTGATAATTTTATCTCACTTGTGGTAATAAATGATGCATATAAATCAGTATCAGATTTTCTTAATTCTGGAATTAAAAATGATTTCAAGTAAGATTTATTAAAAAATCCAGATTTATGGTCTATTATTAAATCTTCGGTTAAAGAATTAATTTTATTTATTAATTTTTTTATAGCATCATCTGAAAGAACATCTATATGAACATTATTTGGTTCAGTAATGAGCTTATGTATTAATTGTGCAGTATCATGAGATATGTTATATTTTAAATTCAAATTATATTTTATGTCATAAACTTCAGGAATATCGTAATCTGATTTTTGGAATTCTTTATCTGAAGTTTTTTCGTTAACTAAAGCACAAATGCTATCAATTATAAAATGAGAAGCATCTTTGATTTGTTCTTTTTCAAATACAAATTCTTTAGATGGTCTTAAATCTTGTAAAAAGTTGTATGTTAATGTATTAATATGGTTATTAATACTTGTCCAAGATTTTTTCTCTTCATCAGAAATATTTGATGGAATTTCTAGTGGAATAAAACTTTCTGATGAAACTTGAATTGGAGTATCAAGTTTCTTTCTAGAAGATTTAATTTTATTAATTTTCTCATTTGCTAAATTTATTTGTGTATTTATATCACCTTTTGATGAATCAGTTGCGACTAATTCTATAGATATACCTGATATAGAAGATGCATTATCTTTTAAAGTATTGTTAATTTTTTCAATATATTGTTTACAATCTTTTTCGGTTTTATCAAAAATAATAAAACCAAATTCATCTCCACCAATTCTAAACATTATAGAGTTTTGAGGTAAATCTTTTTTTATTAAGTTTAAAGCTATTTGCATAATTTTAGTTCCATATTCATGGCCGTAAAGTTCATTGATAGTTCTTAATTTGTTAAAATCTCCAAAAATAAAAGCATAATTAGTATTTTTAGAATTTAACATATTAAAAATAATATCTTCACTATATTGTCTAGAAAATACATTATTAAAATTTGGTGTACTAAAATTTCTCACTTTATTAATAGTAGTATTTAGATTATGTATTAATTTTAAGCGATCTTCCATAAAACCCCTTCCTTAATAAATATTTTATATAATAGCATATATTAAGAAAAAAATCAAACGAATTGAAAATAATATTATATATATGCTATAATATTATAGAATATGACAATGGAGAGAAAAAATATGAAAGAAAAAATCTATGTAATAAAAAATCAAGATTCTTTTGAACTTGAGGATATATTTGAATGTGGACAATGTTTTAGATGGAATAAGGAAGAAGACTCAAGCTATACAGGGGTTATAAAAAATGGAGTTATAAATGTAAAAAAGCTTGGAAATGAAATTATATTTAAAGGAATTTGTGACAAAGAAATTAAAGATATAGTTGAAGATTATTTTGATTTAACAAGAGATTATTCTAAAATAAAAAAACAATTATCAGAAATTGATACATATATGAAAACAAGTGTTGAATATGGAAAAGGAATTAGAATATTAAATCAAGATTTATGGGAAACTATTATTTCATTTATAATTTCAGCTAATAATAATATTCCAAGAATAAAAGGAATAATAGAAAGATTATCAGCAAAATATGGAAAAGAAATTGAATGGAAAGGTAAAAAATATTATACATTTCCAACACCAGAAGAATTAAAAGATGTTTCAGTAGAAGACTATAGAAAATTGGGTTTAGGATTTAGAGATATTCGTTTATATGAGACAACAAAAATGATATTAGAAAATAAAGTGGATTTACAAAAATTAAGAGAAAACCCAGATACAAAAGAAGTTAGAGAACAATTATTAACTCTTTCAGGAGTTGGGCCTAAAGTGGCTGATTGTATATTATTATTTTCAGATTTAAAAAGATTTGAAGTATTTCCAATAGATGTATGGGTTAGAAGAGTTATGAATGATTTATACATAAAAGAGGAAGATGAAACAAAAGTAAGTAAAGTTAAAATAGAAAAAATAGCAAATGAAAAATTTGGAAATTTAGCGGGTCTTGCACAGCAATATTTATTTTATTGGAGAAGAATGGCCTAGAAAAATAAAAAGGAGAAAGTTATGGGATTACGAATAATATATGGAAAATCAGGTAGTGGAAAAAGTGAATATTGTTTTAAAGAAATTGCCAAGCTTATAAAAAAAGAAAAAAAGATATATATTATAACACCAGAGCAATTCTCTTTTACAGCAGAAAAGAAATTAATGGATGCAATTGATGCAAAAGCTGTAATAAATGCAGAAGTAATAACATTAAGTAGAATGGCACACAGAGTATTACAAGAAATAGGCGGAAATATCAACAATTCTTTAACAAAATGTGGAAAAGCGATGCTTATTTATTCAATATTAAATGATAATAAGGGAGAGTTAAAATTTTTAAGTAAATCTGATGAAAATATTGATATATGTATGACTGCAATAACTGAATTAAAAAAACATGGAATATTAGTAGAAGATTTAAAAAATGAAATAGAAAATTGTCAAGATGAATATTTAAAAAATAAATTAAAAGATATGTTAATTATATATCAAAACTTTGATAAAATATTGCAAAATAATTATATTGAAGAAAATGATTTATTGAATATGCTTGCACAAAATATTGGAAATACTGATTTTTTACAAGACAGTATTATTTATATTGATGAATTCTCTGGTTTTACTTATCAAGAGTATGAGGTCTTAAAACAATTTATAAAACTAGCAAAGCAAGTAACTTTAACAGTATGTACAGATAGCTTGGAACCAAGTATTAATGCAGATACAGATATATTTTATACTAACAAAATAACTGTTTCTAAAATAATGAAATTAATAAAAGAAAATGATTTAAAACTAGAAGAAACAATATATTTAGAAAAACAACCAAGATTTAAAACACAAGAATTACAATATTTAGAAAAAAATATTTTTTCAAATAGAATAAAAAAATTTAATGGAGAAGTTCAAAATATTAAATTATTTTTGGCTAAAAACCAATATTCAGAAATTGAAAATGTAGCAAAAGAAATAACAAAATTAGTAAGAGATGAACATTTTAGATATAAAGATATATCAATAATTACTCAAAATTTAGATATATATTCTAATTTAGTAAGAGCAATATTTGCTGAATATAATATACCAGTTTTTATTGATGAAAAAAGAGATTTGAATCAAAATATAATTGTTCAATATTTGTTATCTATTTTTGAAATTTTTAGCAAGAATTTTTCAAGAGAAGCGGTTTTTAATTATTTAAAAATTGGATTTTCTGATATAGAAAATGATGATATTTTTAAATTAGAAAATTATTGTATTAAATGGGGAATAAAACAAAATAAATGGAAGAAAGATTTTACATTTGGTATAAAGGATGATAACAAAGAAGAAATAGAATATCTAAATCAACTAAGAAAAAAAGTAATAGACCCACTAGTAGAATTAAGAAAAAAATGTGGAACAGTAGAACAAACAACAAAAGCAATTTATGAATTTATGCAAGAACAAGAAATAGAAAACAAAATAAATATAAAAATAAATGAACTAGAAGATAAGGGAATGTTAGACTTGGCAAATGAATATATTGCAAGTTACAAAATAATATTAGATATTTTAGATGAAATGGTATTAATATTTGGAAAAGAAAAAATATCAATGGATAAATATGTTCAAATATTAAGAACAGGTTTAAAAAATAGTGAACTTGGAAAAATTCCGGGAACACAAGACCAAGTGATTATTGGAGATGTAGAAAGGTCTAGAAGCCATAAAGTAGATGTTATATTTATAATAGGATTAAATGATGGAAACTTTCCAAGTATAAATAAGGCTGAAGGTTTCTTTGGAGATAAAGATAGAGAACAATTAAAAAATGATGGAATAGAACTTGCAGGAGGAACTCTAGACAATTTATATGAGGAAAATTTTAATATATATAAAACATTTACAACAGCTGAGAAAAAATTATATTTATCATATTCATCTTCAGAAACTGAAGGAAAATCACTAAGACCATCAATGATGATACATAAAATTAAAAATATATTTCCAAACTTAAAAGAAGAAAGTGATATTATTACTAAAAAATATGAAATAATTAATACACCAATAACTTATGAAGAATTATTAGAGAATATATCAAATTTAAGAAATGGCAAAAAAATAGAAGATATATGGTATGCGATTTATAATTACTATAAAAATCAAAATGAATATTATGAAAAATTACAACAAAATTTAGAAGGAATAGATTATACAAATTTACCAAAAAATATTGATAAAAATATAATAGAAAAATTATATGGAAATACTTTAAAAACTAGTGTATCAAGACTTGAAAAATATGCACAATGCCCATTTTCATATTATTTACAATATGGACTAAGATTAAAAGAAAAGGAAGAATTAAAAGTTCAAAATTTTGATACAGGTTCATTTATGCATGAAACAATAGATGAATTCTTTAAAAAAGTACAGGAAGAAAAAATAGAATTACCTGAATTGTTAGCAGAAATTAGCAAAATAGAAGTTTTAGTAGATAAAGTAATAGAAGAAAAATTAGATAATGGTAGAAAATATACTTTTGTTGCAACAGCAAAATATAAAGTATTAATAAGAAGACTAAAAAGAATTGTATCAAAAGCACTTAAATATATAATAGAGGGATTAGTATATAGTGATTTTAATATTGAAGGAACAGAAATAGAATTTGGTAAAAATGGAAAATACAAACCAATTCAATTACAAATACTTGAAAGCGGAAAAAGAGTTGAAATAACAGGGAAAATAGACAGAATAGATACAGCTACATCTGATGATGGAAGATATTTAAGAATAATAGATTATAAATCATCAGCAAAAAACATTGATTTAAATGAAGTATATGCAGGTTTACAATTACAATTATTAACTTATATGGATGCAGTATGCAAAGAAGAAGATTTAATGCCAGCAGGAGTTTTATATTTTAGCCTATTGGAACAAATAGCAAGTGCTGATAAAAAAATAACAGAGGAAGAAATAGAAGAAAAAATTAGAAAAAACTTCAAAATGAAGGGACTAATATTAGCTGATGTAAAAATAATAAGAATGCATGATAATACATTAAAATCAGGAAGTTCAAAATTAATACCAGCAGCAATAACTACCCAAGATAGTGTGAATGAAAATTGGACTAGTGGGGTAAATAAAGAAGAATTTAAAGTTTTACAAGATTATATATATAAGACAATAAAACAAATATCAAAGGAAATATTAAATGGAAAAATTGACTTGAAACCATATAATAAAAGTGGTAAAACACCATGTGATTATTGTTCATATAAAGCAATATGTGGATTTGATACTAGAATATGTGGGAATAATTATAATTATATAGACAAAAAAACAAAAGATGATATAATAACAATGATGAAAAAATAAAATTAAAATGAATCAAAATTTTTCGAAAAGGAGCAATGTTTTGAAAGATTTATCAAATGAAAATGTTGTACACATAAAAAAAGAAGAAGTACAATATTTACAATTTAGAAAATTACTAGAATATAAAGATACAATAACACACGTATATTCTATAGGAACAGATGTGAATTTTAGAACAGCAATGGCAAATAAAGAAAAATTACCTAAACAAGACTTTAGCAAAGCAATGCAAGATTATAAAAAGCTATGTAGTGCTATAAATGTAGATTATAAAAATGTAGTAAAAACAAATCAAGAACATACAGATAATATTGCAATTGCAACTAAGAAAATAAATCAAAATTTTCCAGATATAAATTTAGATGAATACAGTAGAACAGATGGAATTATAACACAAAAAGAAAACTTAGTATTATCAACTACAAATGCAGACTGTATATTAATTTTATTCTTTGACACAGTAACAAAAACAATTGCCAATATTCACTCTGGTTGGAAAGGAACTTTGCAAAGAATTTCAATAAAAACAGTTAAAAAAATGGTAAAAGAATTTGAATGTAAACCAGAAGATATTATTTGTTGTATTTGTCCAAGTATTAGAAAATGTCATTTTGAAGTTGACAAAGACGTAAAAGATTTGTTTGAAGAAGAATTTAAAGATTTGAATATAAGCCAAAATACTGATATAATGGAAAAACAAAAAGATAAAGAAAAATGGAATATTGATACAGTTTTAATAAACAAAATTATATTAAGTAATGTAGGATTAAAGAAAGAAAATATTATAGATAGTGGAATTTGTAGTATATGTAATAAAGATTTAATTCATTCTTTTAGAGCTGAAAAGCAAGGGTATGGATTAAATACTGCATTAATTTCACTTTTATAAAAATAAAGAATTATACTTGAAACGTGTTTGTAAACGAAAGGAGAGAAGATGAGAGTTACAAAAATTTTACCAGCCAAATTAAATATAGGAGATACAATAGGAGTAGTAGCACCGTCTAATCCAATAATTGGAGATAATATAGAAGAACTAAATAGAGCCAAAGAGATTGTAGAAAAAAGTGGTTTTAAAGTAAAATATTCAAAAAATTTATTTTCAAACACAAATGGTTATTGTAGTACAGCAAAAGAAAAAGCCGAAGATATAAATGAAATGTTTGCAAATAAAAATATAAAAATGATATGGTGTGCAAAAGGTGGAAATAATAGCAATTCTACATTTGAATATTTAGATTATGAATTAATAAAACAAAATCCAAAAATAATATGTGGTTATAGTGATATCACTTCTCTTACAAATATAATAACTGAAAATACAGGATTAGTAACTTTTAGTGGAACAAATTTTAAAACAATAGCAACAGATGAAACAGATTTTAGTTATAAACAGGCATTAAGCAGATTTATAGATGGAAGTTTGAAATTTGAACCAGAAAATGAGAAATATATAACAATCCAAGAGGGAAAAGTTAAAGGAGAACTTGTAGGAGGAAATCTTTCTTTAACAAAAGAATTGGTATGTGGAAAATATTCAATAGACTTTACAGATAAAATTTTGTTTTTAGAAGAATTAGGCTATGAGTCAGATCCAGCAGTAGTAAGTAATTCATTATATTATATGAAACAAAATGGAGTATTTGATAAAATAAAAGGATTATGGATTGGAAATTATGAACATCAAAGTGGTATAACATTAGAAAAAATTATATTAGATGTTCTAGAAAATAAATATAAATTTCCAATTATAAAATCCAATAATTTTGGACACATAGAAAATAAAATAGTAATTCCAATAGGAACAAAAGCTGAAATAAATACAAATGAAAATATAAAAATCAAATTAATAGAAAAATGTATTAAAGATTAATATAATTGTTTTATAAGGGAGCAAAAAATGTTTGAAACATGGGAAGAATTAGAAAAATCAATAATAAATTGTAATAAATGCAAATTGTGTAAAACAAGACAAAACATAGTATTTGGAGTGGGCAATAAAAATGCAGATATAATGTTTATAGGTGAAGGTCCTGGAGCAGATGAAGATAGGTTAGGAGAGCCATTTGTTGGTAGAGCAGGAAAATTAATGAACATGGCATTTGGAATTGTAGGAATAAAAAGAGAAGAGGTATATATTGCAAATATTGTAAAATGTAGACCACCAGCAAATAGAAATCCAGAAGATGATGAAACTACTGCTTGTTTAAATTATTTAAGAAATCAAGTTATTTTAGTAAAACCTAAAATTATTGTACTTTTAGGAAGTGTTGCTTTAAAAAATATTTTAGGAAAAGAGTATGGAATTACTGCTTCAAGAGGAAAATGGATTGAAAAAAAGGGAATAATGTATATGCCTACTTGGCATCCAGCTGCATTGCTTAGAGATGAGAGTAAAAAAGTTGATTTTATTCATGACTTAGAGATGGTCCAATCGTTTTATAAAAGGTAGTCAGTCCCATTGACTACCTTGAATTTTTATATTAAAATAAATGTATAAAAAATAGAAAAATAAGAGGAATAAAAATGGAAGAAATACAGGAAAAAGCAAATTATTGCTTAAATTGCAAAGTAAAACCTTGCTCACTAAAAGGATGTCCTTTAAATAATAATATACCGGATTTTATAAAGGAAATAAAAGAAGAAAACTACAAAGAAGCATATAAAATTTTATGCCAAACGACAGTATTACCCGGAGTATGTGGTAGAATATGCCCACATATGAAGCAATGTCAAGGCAGTTGTGTTAGAGGAATAAAAGGAGAACCAGTTAATATAGGTGATTTAGAAGCATTTGTTTTTGATAAAGCAATAGAAGAAAATTTGAAATTGAAAGATTATATGCCACAGAAAACAAATGAAGAATTAAAATCTAAAAAAGTTGCTATTATAGGTGGAGGACCAGCAGGATTAACTTGTTCAGCATTTTTAGCAAAAGAGGGAATACAAGTTACAATTTTTGAGAAGTATAATTATTTAGGAGGAATTTTAGTACATGGAATTCCAAATTTTAGATTAGATCAAAATGTTGTAGAAAATACTGTAAAGCAAATTTTAGATTTAGGTGTTCAAGTTGAATATGAAATGGAACTTGGAAAAAATTTAAAATTGGAGGAATTAGAAAATCAATTTGATGCAATATTTTTATGTATAGGAGCAAATAAATCTGGAAAAATGGGTGTAGAAGGCGAAAACTTAAATGGCGTATTTGGTGGAAACGAATTACTAGAATTTAATACACATCCAAATTATACAGGAAAAATAGTCTCTGTAATCGGCGGTGGAAATGTTGCAATGGATTGTGCAAGAACAATAAAAAAATTACGGAGCAAAACAAGTAAATGTCATATATAGAAGAGCAGAAAAACAGATGCCTGCAGAAAAAAAGGAAATAGAAGATGCAAAAAATGAAGGAATTAATTTCTTTTTTCAAAATAACATTGTAGAAATAATTGGTCAAGATAATGTTCAAAAATTAGAATTAATAAAAACAGAATTAGTAAAAAAAGAGGGGGAGACACGAGAAGTTCCTGTAAATATAGACAACAGTAATTATTTTATAGATACTGACTATGTTGTTATGGCTTTAGGAAGTACAGTAAGTGATGAAGTTTTTGATTTAGGATTGACCTTAAATAAGTGGGGTAATATCTATATAGATGAAAATTATCAAACCTCAAACTCTAAAATTTTTGCTGGTGGAGATTTAGCAGGATGTAAAGGAACTGTAGCTTGGGCAGCTCGTTCAGGAAGAGATGTTGCAGAAAAAATTATAGAAAAATTAAAAAATGAAAATGATAATTAAATATCATTTTCATTTTTTTCTATTTCATTAGAATTTCTAATAAATAATTTTTTAATAAAATTAATAATTTTGGCTAATTTTGAAGTCTTTTTAGGCAATATAGATAACGAACTTTCGGCAATTCCTTTTTCTAATAAATTATATTTATGTTCTAAATCAACCATTTTAGAAACATAATAATCATTAAAGAAAGTGTAACCATCTGTTGAACCTAAATAGTCTTTAAAATTATATAGTTTTCTTCTATAATTTTCAACATCTTCTAGAGTTTTAATAGTATTAAAAGCTTTATTAAAATAGCTAGTGACAATTAAATTCTGGGTTTTTATAAATGTTGATGTGATTTTCTTTTTTAGTTCATCTATTTTGGCAATCATATTATCAACTTTTTTATTTCTATCATCTATTTGAATAATTTTATTATTAATTTTAATTATTTCTTCTTCAGCTTCTAAAATAACATCTATTGAATTTTGAATATTCATAAAATCTTTATAAGATGTAGCATTTATAAATTGATTTTTAAAATTATTATTGCTATTTATTGTACTTTCAAATAAAACATCTTCACCAATTAAATATGCAAGTTGATTTACCAGACAGCATTCAAGAGGGTAATAAGAAGGACTTGTAGTTTCGAAACTTATATTAAAATATTTAACAAAATCCTTTGGTATACTTATTACTTTTGAAGCCATTAATTGTACTGAAGCTTCATTTAAGCCTAAACCATATATTTTAAATTCAGTATAATCGCAAAGACCCATTCTAAGTAAGTAATTATTTTTATCTTTAATTTCTTGAATGTAGTGAATACACTCGTGAATTGCAAATTCTTCTAAATCTTCATCAGCGATATGTTCATTAAAATAAATAGAAGTGTTTTTATAAAAATAATTTGCCTCTGCCATACCTTCAGGCATTTTTGCAATATACATATTTAATCTTGATAATTTTATAAATAAATCGTTTTGATTAAGATTGAAATTTGGAAAGGTTTCACACAATCTAATAGATATATTTCGTGCTATTGAATTAATTCTTAAAGTGTCTAATTTTTTTATTACTTCAATTCCATCTTTTCTTAAATCTGATTCTACACTCATATATTTCTCCTTATAATTCTACTAAATATATTATACAATAAAATATAGCAATAAATATTACAAAGATATTAAAATAATATTAAGTTTTAATGACAAAAAATATTTTTTTGAAAATAGATTTATGGTGTAATTATTGGGAATGTAAAGGAAGGTTGACAAATGTCGAAAATTGTCTAAATGTTTTTATTGACACTTATTAGGTAATATTGTATAATGATGACATGATATGTTTTATATCAAATATTTAGAAAGGAGGAAAAAGATGGCAGATAAAGAAGTTATTGAAATGCTAAAGGATTTGAAAAAAGGGCAAGATGAGCTATTTAGAGGTCAAAATGAGTTGTTCAAAGGTCAAAATGAGTTGTTCAAAGGTCAAAATGAGTTGTTCAAAGGTCAAAATGAAAGAGACAAAATATTGAACGAATTACAAAAAGGTCAAGAAAAATTGTTTGAAGGTCAAGAAAAATTGTTTGAAGGTCAGGAAAAATTGTTTGAAGGTCAGGAAAAATTGTTTAAAGGTCAGGATGAGTTATTTATAGGTCAGGAAAAATTGTTTAAAGGTCAGGATGAGTTATTTATAGGTCAAAAACAATTATTCGAAAATCAAGAAAAATTAATAAGCAGAGTTGATAAAATTGAAGAAAATCAACAAGACATGAAAACAGAAATGACAAAAATAAGTCAAACTGTGGCTAGAATAGAAGTAGAACATGGAGAAAAACTTGAAATTTTATTAGATGTAGTTACAGGACATACAAAACAAATTAGTTCAATAAAAGAAAGAGTAGAAAAATGCGAAAAAAGACTAGATAATCATGATGACAAATTCTATGTTTTAAATTCAGCAGTTCAAGCGTATTAATTTCCAAAAAAATACCCTATTGAACTTCAAATTCAATAGGGTAGATATTTATATTTAAAAATCATAAAATTATTTAACAACAATATTATAAATTTTATTTTTAACATAAATTTCTTTAATAATATTTTTTCCATCTAATTTAGAATCAATAGCATTATGGACTTTTTCTTTTACAGAAGATTCATCTTCATCAACAGAAATAGTAATAGTTGCTTTTAATTTTCCATTAAATTGAATTGGTAAAGTTATTTCATCATCAACTGTTTTTGATTCATCGTAGTCTGGCCAAGCATATGTAGAAATATCAGCTTCGAATCCAGCGATTTTATTAAGTTCTTCTGTTATATGTGGTGCAAATGGATTTAATAAAGTTAAAAATGTTTTGAATTCAGCTTTATTAATTTTTCCAATTTTGTAGAATTCATTAACCATTGTCATAAATGTAGATATAGAAGTATTAAATTTCATATCTTCAATATCTTGAGAAACTTTCTTAATAGCTTTATGCATCATTTTTTCAGCTTCTTTTGAGTAAGTATCTCCATCAACTAACATGTTTTGCATATTCCAAACTCTATCTAAGAATTTACCACAACCACGAATACTTTCCATAGACCAGGCTGCAACTTGATCAAAAGGTCCCATAAACATTTCATAAACTCTAAATGTATCAGCACCAAATTCATTTACTATATCATCTGGATTTATAACATTTCCTTTTGATTTAGACATCTTTTCACCATTTGTACCTAAGATCATACCATGAGAAGTACGTTTTTGATAAGGTTCTTTTGTTGGAACAACACCAATATCGTATAAGAATTTATGCCAGAATCTTGAATATAATAAGTGTAAAGTAGTATGTTCCATACCACCATTGTACCAATCAACAGGTGACCAATATTCTAAAGCTTCTTTTGATGCAAGTTCTTTATCATTATGTGGGTCCATATATCTTAAGAAATACCATGAAGAACCAGCCCATTGAGGCATTGTATCTGTTTCTCTTTTTGCAGGTTTACCACAGTGAGGACAAGTTGTGTTAATCCAATCTGTTTGTTTTGCTAAAGGAGATTCTCCATTTTCTCCAGGTGTAAATTCTTCAACTTCTGGTAATCTTAAAGGTAAATCTTTTTCATCAAGTGGAACCCAACCACAATCTTCACAATAAACCATTGGAATAGGTTCACCCCAATATCTTTGACGAGAAAATACCCAATCACGTAATTTATAATTAACTTTTTTAGTACCAATCTTATTTTTTTCTAAATATTCGATTACAGTTTTCTTAGCTTCTTTAACTTCTAAACCATTTAAGAAATCAGAATTTATAAGTTTGCCTGTTGCAACATCAGTAAAAGCTTCTTTTGATAAATCAACATTTTCACCATCAACAACTTGAATAATTGGTAAATTAAATTTTTTAGCAAATTCATAATCACGAGTATCATGTGCTGGAACGGCCATTATTGCACCAGTACCATATGTTATTAATACATAATCAGAAATCCAAATTGGAATTTCTTTATTTGTTAATGGATTTATAGCAGTAATACCTTTAATTTCAACACCAGTTTTTTCTTTATTTAATTCAGAACGCTCAAAAGCAGATTTTAAACTAGCTTGTTTTTGATATTCTTGAACTTCATCTAAGTTTTCAATCTTATCTTCTAACTCTTTTAAAATTGGATGTTCTGGGGAAATAACCATATAAGTTGCGCCAAATAAAGTATCTGGTCTTGTTGTATAAACAGTTAAATTCTTATCCATATTAGCAATTTTAAAATTAACTTCAGCACCTTCTGATCTACCAATCCAATTTTTTTGTTGTACCTTAATTTTCTCTAAGAAATCAACATCATCTAAATCATCAATTAATTTTTGAGCATAATCTGTAATTTTAAGCATCCATTCAGATTTTTCTTTTTGAACAATAGGGCTACCGCATCTTTCACAAACACCATTAACGACCTCTTCATTTGCTAATCCAACTTTACATCCTGTACAGAAATTGATAGGCATTGTTGTTTTATATGCTAAGCCATGTTTATATAATTGAATGAAAATCCATTGAGTCCATTTATAATATTCAGGATCTGTTGTATCTATTTTTCTAGACCAATCAAAAGAAAATCCTAAAGATTTTAATTGCTCTGTAAAGTGAGCTATGTTTTGAGCTGTTGTTATTTTAGGATGTACATTTGTCTTTATTGCATAGTTTTCAGCAGGAAGACCAAATGCATCAAATCCTATTGGAAATAAAACATTATATCCTTGTAATCTTCTTTTTCTTGCAATTATGTCTAAAGCTGTGTAACTACGTGGGTGTCCAACATGTAATCCTTGTCCTGATGGATATGGGAATTCTATTAGTCCATACCATTTTTTCATTGTATAATCATCTTTTGCATTGAAAGTTCCTTCTTTGTCCCATTTTGCTTGCCATTTTTCTTCTATTTCTTTAAAATTATAAGCCATTTTTTGCTCCTTTCGAAATCTATCTAATATAAATGGTATTATATAACAAAAAGCTTTATGTTTCAATATATTTTTAAAAATAAGTCATAAATCCTCTTTCAAAATAAAATATAATATGATACAATACAAAATAGGTGATGAAAATGATAATAGATTTAGAAAAAGCCAAAAAAGAATTTTTAAAATATACAGAAAATTATGATTTAACTAATGAAAATATTAATAGAAAACAAGGACATTCAATAAGAGTAATGAACATATCAAAACAAATAGCAACAGAATTAAATTTGACTGAAGAACAAATACAAATAGCAACTTTAATTGGATTATTGCATGATATAGCAAGATTTGAACAATATACTCAATACCAAACATATAATGACAATAGGAGTTTTGACCATGGAGATTATGGTGTAGAAATTCTTGATAAAGATATTAGAAAATATATTGAAACAGATAAATATGATAAAATAATAAAAGTAGCAATAAAAAATCATAATAAATTCGAAATAGAAGAAGGACTAAATGAAGAAGAATTATTATTTTCAAAACTAATAAGAGATGCAGATAAAATTGATATATTGTACGAAACAATATGGTTGTTTTGGAAAGGTGAAGATAAAGCAATAAATAATACAGAAATTTCACCAGAAGTAATGGAAAAATTTGAACAAAATAAATTATTAAAGAGAGAAAAAAATAAAGTATTTGTCGGAATGGACAAGGTTATGTCAGTATTGGCTTTTATTTTTGATATAAATTATAAGCCAAGTTTTAAAATCATAAAAGAAAATGATTATATAAATAAGATAATAGATAGATTTGAATTTAAAGACAAAGAAAAAGTAAGAAATATTGCATTACAATATTTACAAGAAAAGGAAAGATAATTAATGGGCAAAAAATTATTAATAACAGAAAAGCCATCTGTTGCAATGGAATTTGCAAAAGCATTAAAGATAAATACAAATAGAAAAAATGGCTATCTAGAATCAGAGGATTGGATTATAACTTGGTGTGTAGGACATTTAGTAACAATGAGTTATCCAGAAAAATATGATGAAAAATTAAAATTTTGGAGACTAGATACGCTTCCATTTATACCAACAGAGTGGAAATATGAGATAATACCAGCAGTGCAAAATCAATTTAATATAGTTCAAAGTTTAATGCAAAGAGAAGATATAGATGTTATATATAATGCAGGCGACTCTGGACGAGAGGGAGAATATATACAAAGACTTGTTGTAATGATGGCTCATCCAAATCCAAAAGCTGAAATGAAAAGAGTTTGGATTGATTCACAAACAGAAGAAGAAATACAAAGAGGAATTAGAGAAGCAAAGGAGTCATCAGAATATGATAGTCTTTCAGATAGTGCGTATTTAAGAGCAAAAGAAGATTATTTGATAGGAATAAATTTTTCAAGACTTCTTTCAATAATTTATGGAAGAACATTAGCAACAAAAATAAATGAAGAAAAAGCTTCAATTTCAGTGGGGCGTGTAATGACTTGTGTTCTAGGAATGATAGTCTCAAGAGAAAGAGAAATTCGAAATTTTGTAAAAACTAAATATTACAAAATTGTTGGAGAATTTGGAGATGAAAATTCATCATTTAAAGCAGAATGGAAAGTTAATGAAAAATCAAAAGTGTTTGAAAGTATTGATTTATATAATGAAACAGGATTTAAAGATGAAAAAAAAGCAAGAGATTTCATAGTATCTCTTCAAGGAAAAGATGCAATAATTACGGAATTGAAAAAAACAAAACAAAAAGAAAATCCACCATTATTATTTAATTTAGCAGAAATTCAAAATGAATGTACAAAAAGATTTAAAATAAAGCCAGATGAGACACTAGAAATAATACAAAATTTATATGAAAAAAAATTAGTTACATATCCAAGAACAGATGCAAGAGTTTTATCAACAGCAGTTGCAAAAGAAATTTCTAAAAACTTGAATGGAATTACAAGAGGCTACAAAGATGAAGAAGTTCAATGCTATTTGAAGAAAATGATAGAAGAAAAATATCCAACAAACAATTTAGCAAAAACAAAGTATGTAAATGATAGTAAAATAACAGACCATTATGCAATAATTCCAACAGGTCAAGGTTATGAAAATTATGATAAATTACCTGACTTACAAAAACAAGTATATAAAGTAATTGTTAAGAGATTTTTAGCAATTTTTTATCCACCTGCAGAATACAATAAGATTCAAGTTACAGTAAATGTAGAAAATGAAACTTTTTATGCAAGTGGAAAAGTTTGTATAAATCAAGGCTATTTAGAGATATTAAAACCTGTTGAAAATAAGAAATCAACAGATAGTGATGAAAAAGAGGAAAACTCACAAAATACTAACTTAGATATATTAAAAAATTTAAAAAAAGGTCAAAAGGTTAATTGTATAAATTACGAGACAAAAGAGGCGGAAACTTCACCACCATCAAGATATAATTCTGGTTCAATTATATTAGCAATGGAAAATGCAGGAAAATTAATTGAAGAGGAAGAACTAAGAGAACAAATAAAAGGGGCTGGAATAGGAACAAGTGCTACTAGAGCAGAAATAATGAAAAAGCTAGAAAAAATTAAATATATACAAATAAATTCAAAAACACAAATTATTACACCGACAGAAAAAGGAGAAATAATTTATGACATTGTAAATAATTCAATGCCTGATATGTTAAATCCAAAACTTACTGCAAGCTGGGAAAAGGGCTTAGATATGGTTGCAAAAAAAGAAATACAACCAAATGAATTTATGAATAAATTAACAAATTATATACATTCAAAATTTAATAAATTAGTTGTAAAATGGTAAAAGCGAGATATAAAATATATCTCGCTTTTGGATTAATTAATGAAAATTCATCGGAAGCTGATTTACTTTTATTGTAAAATTAGTAGTAAGAATTACAATTTTATTTGGTTTTGCATCATAGATGTTCATTATATCCATAACATCTTTTACAAGTGGCGAAAGAACAGCACACTGAATCTCTGAGTGTCTTAGCCAAATGTACTTAGTTAAAGCATCCTTTAATGCATCGCTAGCATTGGGTACGAATATATCAATCGCTGTATCGATTGATCTTCTGATTTTTTTTTCATTTTTTTCTTTCTTTTCAGCGTAATTGGTCATTATTAAGTCCTCCTGTTAGTTACTTTATTTAGCTAAAGAAATTGAAATAACTTGCATTGCTGTATCACAATCAGATGTGAATTTCAGCATGTACGGTGTTAATGTTGCTGCTCTTTTTCCTGGTGAATCTAAAGCAATGCTTTTAATCACTTCTTTAAAGCGATTGTTCTGCATAGATAGATCACAAATATTGTAATTTTGCAGTTCTTCATCTATAAAAACAGACAAAGCTGCAATGTGGTACTTTGAGATACCAGGAAAAACAGATGTTATTGCTAATTGCTTCCGTTTTTCCATTGGTAAGTTGTCAGCATTGAGTTCTGTAAGTTCAAAATTACCAATCATAAATTAATCCTCCTAAAAAATAGTAAATGCATAAAGCACTGAATATATTATACCACAGTCTACATAAAAAAGCAAATTTTAAAAAAATTAGTAATAATATTTATTTTTTATAAAAAATATAGTATAATAATAAAATCAAAATAGGAGAAATATTAAATGAATAAAATAATAGGAGAACTAGGAAAATCAAATAAATTTGTAGATTTAAGTAATCAAATAGAAAATAAAAAAAGTCCGATATCAATATCGGGCTTAACTGACGTTGGAATGGTAGAATTATTATCAGCAATAAATCAATACAACAAAAAACCAATTTTACTAATAACATACAACGAAATACAAGCCAAACAAATACTAGAAATCATAGAAAACTTTGAAAAAGAAAAAGCTGTATTATTTCCAAAAAAAGAAATAGTAACATATGATTTTGTTGCAGAAAGCAAAGATTTACCATATGAAAGAATTGAAACATTAAACAAAATAAAAGATAAAAAAAATCTAATAGTAGTAACAACAATAGAGGCATTAATGCAAAAACTACCACCAAAAGAAATCCTTTTTAAAAACATATTAGAATTTAAAGTTGGTGACATTTATAATTTAGAGGAATTAAAGAAAACACTTGTAAATTTAGGTTATTCAAGATGTGAATTTATAGAAGGAAGAGGGCAATTTAGTGTAAGAGGTGGAATTGTTGATATTTCTATAAATGAAAACTTAGGAGTTAGAATAGAATTTTGGGGAGATGAAGTTGATTCTATTAGAAACTTTAATATCACAAGTCAAAGGTCAATAAATACTTTAGATAAGATAAAAATTTACCCAGCACATGAATTTGTTTTAGATAATTCAATAGAAGAAATTTGTAAAAAAATCACAAAAAAATTAACAGAAGAAAAACAAGAAGAAATATTAGAGCAAGATATTGAACAAATAAAAGCTGGAAATTATATTTCAAAAATAGACAAATACTTTAATGAATTTTATGATAAACAATCAACTTTATTAGAATATCTAAATGATAATTATTTAATTATATTAGATGAAATAAGCAAAATTGAAGCAAGACAAAGAAATATATCACAAGATAATTCGAATTTAATGAAAAATTTAATAGAAAAAGAAAAAATAGTACCAGAGGCATTAAAAAATATAACTAGCATAGATTTGAATCAATTAGAAAATGAAAAATCAGTAATTTATTTTGAAAAGCAAGATATAGTTACAAATAGGCAAGCTGAAAAATATACATTTAATTATAGACAAATAAATTATTATAAAAGTGAAATTGAAAATTTATTTGAAGATATAAAAAGATGGAATAAAGAACAAAAAAGCATATATGTAATGGTATCAACAAAAGAAAAAGCAAAAAAATTAAAAGAAATCTTAGAAAAAGAAGAGATAGCTTGTACAATAGATGAAAAACTTGATAAAACAATAATAGTAAAATCAACAGAAAAAATAGTAACAATAACAATAGGAAAATTACCAAACGGATTTGAAAATTTTGAAATAAATCAAGTTGTAGTATCTGCTGATGAATTAATTGAAGGAAAGAAAAAGAAGACTTTTGCAAATAAAGCATATAAAGAAGGAGAAAAAGTAGTATTTGCAGATTTAAAAATAGGAGATTATGTTGTACACAAAAATTATGGAATAGGAATTTTTGTTGGTGTAAATACTATTACTGCAGATGGAACAACAAAAGATTATATAAAACTAAAATATAAAAATGATGCAATCTTATATGTACCAACTAGCCAATTAGATTCAATAAGAAAATATGTTGGAGGAGATGCAATAAACCCACCAATAAATAGCTTAGGAAGTAAAGATTGGATTAAAACAAAAGAAAAAGTAAAGAAAAATTTAAGAGCTGTTGCAAAAGAATTAATAGAATTATATGCAAAAAGAGAAAAAGCAAAAGGCTATGCGTTTAGTAAAGATACACCATGGCAAAGTCAATTTGAAAATAGTTTTCCATATCAAGAAACAGATGACCAATTAAGATGTATTGAAGAAGTAAAAAAAGACATGGAAAATCAAAGACCAATGGACAGATTACTTTGTGGTGATGTTGGGTATGGAAAAACAGAAGTTGCAATAAGAGCAGCCTTTAAAGCTGTTATGGACCATAAACAAGTTGCATATTTAGTACCAACAACAGTATTAGCACAACAACAATATGAAGAATTTAGAGACAGAATGGCAGAATTCCCAATAAAAGTAGATATACTAAACAGATTTAAGAGTAAAAAATATCAAGATGAAGTAGTAAAAAAATTAAAACTAGGAGAAGTTGATATTGTAATTGGAACACATAGAATGCTTAGCAAAGATGTAGAATTTAAAGATATTGGATTATTAATAATAGATGAGGAACACAGATTTGGAGTAAAAGCAAAAGAAAAAATAAAAGAATATAAATCAAATATAGATGTATTAACAATGACAGCAACACCAATTCCTAGAACAATGCATATGTCAATAGTTGGAATAAGAGATATGTCAGTAATATATGAGCCACCTCATAACAGAAAACCGGTGCAAACTTATGTATTAGAGTATGATCAAGAAGTTATAAAAGAAGCAATAACAAAAGAATTAGAAAGAGATGGCCAAGTATTTTATATTTATAATAGAGTAGATACAATACAAAGAAAGGCAGATGAAATATCAAGATTAGTTCCAGAGGCGAAAGTAAGTTATGCACACGGACGAATGTCAGGAAATCAAATAGAAGAAATAATGCAAGATTTTATTGACAAAAAATCAAATGTGTTAGTATGCACAACAATATTAGAATCTGGTATAGACATTGCAAATGCCAATACAATTATAGTAGAAAATGCAGATAGAATGGGATTAGCAGCATTATATCAAATAAGAGGAAGAGTAGGAAGGTCTGACAGACAAGCATATGCATATATAACATATAGAAAAGACAAAATGTTATCAGAAGAAGCAGACAAAAGACTAAAAGCAATAAAAGAATTTACTGAATTTGGTTCGGGATTTAAAATTGCAATGAGAGACTTGGAAATAAGAGGAGCAGGAAGTTTGCTTGGAGAAATCCAATCGGGTCATTTAGAACAAGTAGGATATGATACATATTGCAATCTATTAGATGAAGTAGTAAAAGAAATGCAAGGAACTGAAATTGAATCAGATATAGACATTCAAATTGACTTAAATGTAACAAGCTATATTCCAGATGAATACATAGAAGACTCAGCACAAAAAATAGAAATCTATCAAAATATAGCATTATGTAGAAAAGAAGAAGATATACAAAATGTGGTTGATGAAATAATAGATAGATTTGGAAATATGCCAGCTGAATTAGAGAATTTATTAGATATAGCAAGAATAAAATACTTAGCAAAGCCATTTTCAATAAGTAAAATAGCAAGTAAGAGAACTGCTGTAGTATTTACCTTTGAACAAAGCAAATATGAAATAGACTTACAAAAATTACTAAAAACATATAAGAATAGAATAAAATTTTCACCAGGAATAAAAACAATGATTACACTTGAAATAGGCACAACAAACGAAAGACAAATATTAAATGATGTTACAGAGTTTTTAAAACAATTGTAACTAATAAAAATTGTTTGAAAGAGGAGAAAAAATGCAAGTTATTACAAGTAAAGATAATGAATTTATAAAACATATAAAAAAATTAAAAGATAAAAAATATAGAGACATAAGTAAAGAATTTATTATTGAAGGAATTAAGTTAATAAAAGAAGCAATAGAAGAAAAGGCTAATATTAAACAAATTGTTATTTGCGATAATTGTCAAAATACTGATATTATTCCAAAAGAATTGATGTATGAAATTGCTAAATATGAATGTGTGTATGTTAGTGACAAGATTTTTAAGAGTATAACTGAAGTAAATACACCTCAAGGAATATTAGCAATTATAGAAAAAAATAATTCAAATGAACAAGAAGCGGAAATAGATTATACACAAGATATAATTGTTGCATTAGATGATATACAAGACCCAGGAAATTTAGGAACAATATTAAGAACAGTAGATAGTGTAGGACTTAACCAAATATTAGTGTCTAAAGGAACAGCAGACTGTTATAATCCAAAAGTTGTTCGTTCAACAATGGGGGCAATATTTAGAGTTAAAATTATTGAATGTGAAAATTTAGAAAAAACTTTAAAAGAAGTAAGAAAACATAAATTTAAATTAGTTGTAACTTCTTTGCAAACTGAAAAAAGCTTATATGATGTGAAATTTGATAAAAAAGTTATAGTTATAGGAAATGAGGCAAATGGTGTTGAAACTAATATTCAAGATATGGCAGATGAAAAAATAAAAATACCTATGCTTGGTAAAACTGAAAGCTTGAATGCTTCTGTTGCAACTGGGATTGTGTTATATGAATATGTTAGACAAAAATTGACATAATACACAAAATGAGGTATAATATAAATTATACAATGTATTACGGCAAAAATTATTATTATTTGCTAATTGTTACCAATTTACTTTTTCATTTTTATACAGTATATTTTAGAAGCAAAAGGAGATTTTTTTAATGGAAACAAGAAAAAATGTGAAATTTCAGACCAATAATGTAGTAATGATTGAAGGAACAATAGATACATTTTTTGAATATGATCATTCTTGGAAAGGGCAACGGTTCTATAATTTTACATTAGCAGTAAGAAGGACCAGTGAAACAATTGACTATATTCCTTGTTCTATTTCTGAAAAGATAATCGGAGAAATTCGTGATTGGAAAGGAAGAAGGGTTAAAGTTATAGGTAGATTCAATTCTTATGGTAAGTATGTAAATGGCAATAATATGAAAATCTATGATGTTGATGTTTTGTCATTAGAACTTATTGCAGAGGAAGAAGATGATGAAAATAAGGTAGTTCTTTTAGGAAACTTAATAAGTGAGCCTAAGTTAAGAATTACTAAAAAAGGAATAAAGATATCAGATTTATGGATTAGTGTAAAGAATTATAATGGGAAAATGAATTCTTTTCCGGTTATTGTTTGGGGAGATACAACACGGAGACTTAAATATGCAACACCGGGAACACCTATGAAAATCGTAGGAAGATTGCAATCGAGAAAAAGAGTGATTCGAAATGATAAAGGAAACATTGAAGAAGAACTAACATATTATGAAATATCTGCAAAAGATATAGAATTTTATGATGAGTTTGATGCAGATGTAGCTATCTAGCTACCAGTAAAAAGTAAATTGGGATGAGGGAACTATAAAAATATAGTTCTCTCAATTTATTAAAAAATATAAAAATTAAAATAAATAAAAAATATGGGGGAACAAAAAATGAAATTAAATGTAGTATTAGTAGAACCAGAAATACCACAGAACACTGGGAATATTGCAAGAACATGTGCTGCAACAGGAGGAAAATTACATTTAGTGCATCCGTTAGGTTTTAGCATTTCAGAAAAAGCAGTAAAAAGAGCAGGGTTGGATTACTGGGATAAGTTAGAAATAGAAGAACATGATTCATTTGAAAAATTTTTAGAAAAATACAAACCAGAAGAAAATAATATGTTTTTTGTAACAACTAAAGGAAAACATGTTTATTCAGAACCAAACTATAAAGAAATGGATGAAGTATTTGTGTTATTTGGAAAAGAAACTAAAGGATTACCAGAAGATATACTAGTAAAATATATAGATAAAACAATTAGAATTCCAATGAGACCAACATTAAGATCATTAAACTTATCTAATTCTGTTTCTATTGTAGTTTATGATATACTAAGACAAAAAGATTTTGAAAACCTTGAAGAAATAAGTAGTTATTTTAATAATAAAGGAATGATTTAAGACAAAATGTTACAATAAGTAACAAACTTCTACAAATTATTCTTATAACATTGGTAAAGATTTCAAAAATAATTGAAATCTTTACCTTTTTATGTTAATATGGAATTATAATAATATTATTATAAAATTCAAATCGAATAAAATTTATATCAAAAATCCAATTTTAAATCTAGCTAAAAATCCAAAAAATACCGTAGAAAAAACGAAAGGAGTGATTTATTGTATTACTTTTCTTATAATAACTACATGGACTATACAAATAATAAAAAATTAGAAAATATTAAAAAAATCAATTATTTAGAAGAGGAAAAAGAAAATTATATTAGAACAGATGAAATATTAGAAAAAGAACAAATAAAAATAAAAGAGTCATTAAAAAATAAAAGTAAAATACTAAAATTCTTGAACTCATATTTAAAATTATCAGACCCAATAGAAAAAAACAATTTAGAAGATTGTAGTAATATAATTCAAAAGGAAAAAGAAAGTTTTTTGTATAAAATAAATGGAAAAGAAATTTATATATTAATAAAAATTTCAAATGCAAAAGATAATAATTTAATATATAAGATATTTAATTTAGCAATGGAAATAATAAATTACTGGAATAATAATATGATGAAAAAATCGTTAAGATATCCAATAGTAATACCAATTGTAGTATATACAGGAAAAGAAGATTGGAAAGAAAATTACGATTTTTCTAGATATATAAATTATGAAAATAACGGAATATATCTTCATTATAATTTGATAAAGGCAAAACAATTTATTAAATATTTGGATTAGAAGTTATTAGTAAAAATATATTGACATATTATTCTATAAGTGCTATATTTACAAACAAGGAAAGAGGTGTGGTATATGTTACCTGATTATAGTGTAATTGGAAGAAGAATAAAGAAAACAAGAATAAAAAATAAATTAAAACAAGAAACTTTAGCTGATAAGATAGATGTATCAGTTGCATATTTAAGTAGAGTAGAAAGAGGAAATGCTCAGATTAATCTAAAAAGATTAACACAAGTAGCTGAAATATTAGGAGTTTCGCCAGGGTATTTATTAACAGGAAGTAATATGAAATCAAAAGACTATATGAAAGATGATTTTATAGAATTATTAGGAAAATGTACCCCATCTCAACAAAGATTAATATACCAGATAGCGGAATTAATTTACAAAAATGGAATTGAAATGAATTGACATTTAAAATAAAATGTTGTATAAAATAGTCTGAAAGGAAATTTATAATGTTAAGAGAATTTATGAAAAGACTATTTAATAGACAAGACAAAACAACAAAGGTAGTAAATCAAATTGATGAAGTTTATAAAAAGAGTTTAGAAGATGATGAAATAAAAGATGCAGAACAAAGTGCAGCACAAAAAGTTATAGAATATGTTAGAAAAAATCCTGAAAATGCAATAGAAATTTTAAAAGGAATTTTAGAAAAAGATGAAATTCCTAATAAAGTATTTGAAAAAGCAGCGACTGAAATATCAGAAATAGATGATATACCAGATAAAGTTATACCCAAAGCTGTTGCAGATAGTGAAGTTAATGTATCAGACAAAATAATAGAAAATATAATAGAAAATGGTAGTGTAAATAGACCAGAAAAAATAGAATTAATAAATAATATTGATGATGAAGAATTAAAGCAAAAAAAAGTTGAAGAAGAATTGAAACAAATATACCAAAATTGTGAAAAAACAAGTGAATTAGAATTAGTTCATAAACTTGAAACCATTAGAATTGTTCAAAAAAATCCAATTATCGAAAAGTTAGAAGAAATGATAGTAGCAAAAAGAATGGCATTAAATTATAGGGATTTTGGAGGAACAAAAATAAGTACATTAGCAAGATATTTACCAGTAGATAAAATGATTGAAGTTAATATTCCGGAAATGGTTTGTAATGAGTATGAAAAAATAAAAGAAGAAGAAAAAAATAAAGTTGATAAATCAAGTTTAAAAACACAAATATTACAAGAAATTGCAAAAAAAGTAGCAAATAGTTATCAAGAAGTTGGAGAATTTGTAATTCCTCAATCAAGGAATATGACACAATTAACAAGAAAAGAAGAAGAAAATTTTATTAAATCTATTCAAACATATGTAAGAAAAAAATTAAGAGCAACAGATATTACAAGTATAAGAGACCAGATAAGAGGTAGAGATACTAATATGTTGTTAAAACAATATATAGAAAAAATGAAAAGACTTCTAAAAGCACAGTTAGAAATGTTTATACATAACACAGGAGAACTTGTAGAAAATAATGAAGAACTTACAGTATATAAAGAATTAAAAGATAGCGGAATGATAGAAAATTTACAAAAATTTAGTGATGATAAAAGAAAAGATTATATAAAAGTTTTAAATGATACTGTACAAAAAAGGGTAGAGGAAAAATCTCATAATAACCCAAATGATAAACAAACTCCAAATGATGAACCAGAAATATAAAAAAGTGATAGAAAATTGTATTTAAGTTTTCTATCGCTTTTTTAATGCTATTAATAACTAAATACGGAACTATTAAAAATATTTTACATAAAATATAGTAGGATAAATAAAAAGGAGGCAACTTATGAATGAAATATTAGAAGTAAAAAATATAGGAAAAAAATATCAAAATAAAGAAGGCGAAGTTCAAGCTTTAAAAAACGTAAATTTTAGAGTAAAAGAAGGTGAATTTGTTAGTATCATAGGTCCAAGTGGGTGTGGTAAATCAACATTACTTTCAATTATAGCAGGTCTAGAAAAAAAATCAGAGGGAGAAATCTACATAGAAAATAAAAAAGTAGATGGCATATCACCAAAAATAGGATATATGCTTCAAAGAGATTGTTTATTAGAATGGAGAAATATATTAAGTAATACATTATTTGGATTAGAAATAAAGGGGATAAAAAGCAAAGAAAATATTGGATATGTAGAAAAATTGCTCAAAAAATATCATTTATATGAATTTAAGGATAAATACCCATCTGAACTTTCAGGAGGAATGAGGCAAAGAGTTGCATTAATTAGAACACTTGCAGTAAAACCCAAAATATTATTATTAGATGAAGCATTTTCAGCATTAGACTATCAAACAAGAATAATGGTAACAAATGATATATATTCAATATTAAGAAAAGAAAAAATAACGGCTATTATTGTAACACATGACATATCTGAAGCAATAAGTATGTCAGATAGAGTACTAGTACTAAGTAAAAGACCAGGAACAATAAAAGATATTCATAAAATAGATTTTGAGATAGAAAACAGAACACCAATAAATTGCAGACAAAGTCCAAAATTCAGTAAATACTTCGATGTTTTATGGAAGGAGCTGGGAGTGAATGAAAATAAATAAAATATCACAAGAACGAAAAAAATATTTAAAAAATATAAGAAAAAATAAAGTATTAGTACTAGTTACACAAATTATGGTTTTAGTTGGATTTTTGGCTATTTGGGAGGTTTTAGCTAATAATAAAATAATTGATAGTTTTATAACAAGTCAGCCAAGTAGAATATTAAAAACCTTTATGAATTTATCTTCAAACAATTTACTTACACACATAAAAGTTACAGCATATGAGACTATTGTGGGCTTTGGACTAGGAACAATGATGGGACTTATTATAGCAATAATATTATGGTGGTCAAAGTTTTTAGCTAAAGTATCTGAACCTTTTTTAGTTGTTTTAAATAGTTTGCCTAAGGTTGCTCTTGGACCAATTATAATAATCTGGGTAGGTTCAGGAACACCAGCAATAATAGTTATGGCTATAGCAATATCATTAATAGTAACAATTCTAGAAATATTAAATGGATTTTTAAAAACAGATAAAGAAATAATAAAAATGGCAAAAACGTTTCAATGTACCAAATTGCAATTACTAACAAAAATAGTAATGCCATCAAATATAGGAACATTTATAAATTCATTAAAGGTAAATATAGGATTGTCTTTAGTAGGGGTAATATCAGGAGAGTTTTTAGTATCAAAAGCAGGACTTGGTTATTTAATAGTGTATGGAGGGCAAGTTTTTAAATTAGATTTAGTAATGACAAGTGTAATAATATTAGGAATATTAGCAGGAATAATGTATGGTGCAGTTTTATTAATTGAAAAATTTATCCAAAAAAGAATTTAAAATTGAAAAAATTAAATAGGAGGATTTCAAATTGAAAAAGAAGACAATTGTAATTTTAATAATATTAATATTTGTTGCTATTGCAATAGGTGCTATAATTGTTAAAAACTCAAACAAGAATAATGGCGTACAAGATGGAATGCAAAAAATAAAAATGAGTGAAGTAACACGTTCTGTTTTCTATGCACCACAATATGTAGCAATCAATAATGGTTATTTTAGAGATGTGGGAATAGAAATAGAATTAACAACAGGTCAAGGAGCAGATGCAGTAATGACTTCTGTATTATCAGGTGAATCTCAAATAGGATTTGCAGGACCAGAAGCATCAATATATGTCTACAACGAAGGAAAAGAAGACTATACTCAAGTATTTGCACAATTAACAAAAAGAGATGGTTCATTTTTAGTATCAAAAGAGAAAAATGATAATTTTAATTGGAACGATTTAAAAGGAAAAACAGTAATACCAGGAAGAAAAGGCGGAGTGCCTTATATGACATTAGAGTATGTTATAAAACAAAAAGGGCTAAATCCAAAAACTGATTTAAAATTGGATGATAGTATAAAATTTGATTTAATGGCAAGTGCTTTTACATCTGGAACGGCGGACTATGTAACACTTTTTGAACCAACAGCTTCAAATATTCAAAAATTAGGAAAAGGTTATATTGTTGCTTCAGTAGGAAAAGAAGCAGGAGAAATACCATATACAGCATATTTTGCTAAAAAAAGCTATATACAAAATAATGAAAAAATGATACAAGAATTTACAAATGCAATTTATAAAGGTCAAAAATGGGTAAAAGATCATACTGCAAAAGAAATTGCAGAGGCAATTCAAAGTTTCTTCCCAGACACAGATTTAGAATTACTTGCAACAGCAATACAAAGTTATAAAGATATAGATGCTTGGAATGAAACACCAGTATTGAAAGAGGAAAGTTTTAATAAATTGCAAGATGTTATAAGTGAGGCTGGAGAGTTAAAACAAAAAGCACCTTATGATAAAATTGTTAATAATAATTATGCATATAAAGCGTGTGAATAAAAAGCAGAACAATTTGTAATAATTCAAATTGTTCTATTTTTATTTACAAAATTATTGTAATAACATTAAAAATATGATATATTGTACAAAAAGAAAAATTGGAGGGATACATATGATAGCAATTGGTGCAGACCATGGAGGATACAAATTAAAAGAAGAGATAAAAAAATACTTAGAAGAAAGTGGAATAGAATATAAAGATTATGGAACAAATTCAGAAGAAAGAACAGATTACCCAATATATGCTAAAAAAGTAGCAGAAGCAATACAAAATAAAGAATGTGATAGCGGAATTTTAGTATGTAGATCAGGTTATGGAATGACAGTTGTAGCAAACAAGTTTAAAGGAATAAGAGCTGCAGCAGTAATGAATGAAGAATCAGCAAAATTTGCAAAAGCTGATGATGATATAAATGTAATCACATTAGGAGGAGACTATCTTACAACGAATGAAGCAATTTGCATAATAAGAAATTGGTTAGCAACAGAATTTAAAGGTGGAAGATATGAAGAAAGACTTAAGATGGTAGAAGAAATAGAAAAAAATAATATGAAATAAAAATTGGAGGAAACATTATGTGGGGAGATATAGCAATAGCATTTATTCTTGCATTTGTAGTAACATTTGTAACTACACCATATATGATAAAAATAGCAAAAAAAGTAGGAGCTGTTGATATTCCAAAAGATGAAAGAAGAGCACATAAAAAAGCAATACCTAAATTTGGTGGACCAGCTGTAATTTTAGGATTTCTAATTTCAACAATATATTTACTGATTGTAATGAGCATGGAACACACTATAAATTTATTTGATTTTCAACAATATTGGAAAAAACTCCTAGGATTTTTATCTGGAATATTAATTATATCGGCATTTTGTGTAGTTGATGATATAAAAACAATAAAACCAATAACAAAATTGACAGGACAATTAATTGGAGCTATAATAGTTTCTGCTTCTGGAATTAGAATAGAGGGAATAACATTACCATTTATAAATTTACCAGAAATACATGAAATAACTTCAGTATTACTTACAATAGCATGGATTGTTATTGTAACAAATGCAATAAATTTAATGGATGGCTTAGATGGATTATCTTCTGGAATAGCTGTTATATCAGCAATTTCACTAATGGTTATATTTGTATTAAATGGTTCAGCATTAATATCAGTAGTATTAATAACAGCCTTAGCTGGAGCTTTAGTAGGATTTTTACCATTTAATTTTACACCAGCAAAAACATTTCTAGGTGATACAGGTTCAAACTTTTTAGGATTTTCTTTAGCGGTAATTTCAATATTAGGTTCAGCCAAAACATATACTGCAGCAGTAATTGTCTTACCTTTAATAGTTTTAGGATTACCTATTTTTGATACAGTATGGGCAATTATTAGAAGACTAATAAAAGGAAAATCAATTAAAGCAGTATTTAAAGCAGACAAAGGACATTTACACCATAGAATAGTAGCAAAAGGATTTAGTCAAAAACAAGCTGTTTTAATATTATATGGAATAAGTGCAATATTTGGAATGTTTGCAGTTATATTATGTGATAGTGGAATATGGAAAGCTTTATCGTTCTTACTTATTGTAATAGTTGCTATTGCAGCAGGTTATAAAAATTTTTCAGTTGAAAGAACTGGAAATGAACAATATGAATGTACACAATGCAAATATATATATAATCCAAAATATGGAAATGAAAAAGCGGGAATTGCAAAAGGAACAAAATTTGATGAACTTCCAGATGAATGGGTATGCCCAGTATGTGGTGAAGGAAAAGACATGTTTGAAATACATCAATAGTAAAAATAAAAAGGAGAAAGAAAATGCAAGATGAAATAATCAAATTTCTTGCTTATAACGGAAAAATTTCAGTTGTATGTATAAATTCAACAGAAATGGTAGAAAAAGCAAGAAAAATTCATGATTTAAGCCCAGTTACTACAGCAGCCTTTGGAAGAATGTTAACAATGACTGCTATAATGGCAAATGAAATGAAAAATGCAAAAGATAAAATAACAATACAAATTAAAGGAAATGGGCCAATCCAAATGATGCTTACAACAGCAAATAATTTTCCAAAAATAAAAGGGTATGTAGCAAATCCAGTTGTAGACTTACCATTAAATGAATTTGGAAAATTAGATGTAGGACAAGCTATTGGAAATGGTTATATAAATGTAATAAAAGATATAGGACTAAAAGAACCATACATTGGAATATGTCCATTAGTATCAGGGGAAATAGCAGAAGACTTTGCAGAATATTTTGCAAAATCAGAACAAAAAAATACAGCAGTAGCACTTGGAGTTTTAGTAGATAAAAATGGAGTAAAATCTGCTGGAGGATATATAATTACACCAATGCCAGATGCAACAGAGGAAGAAATATCAAAAATAGAACAATCAATATTTAAAGCTGGTGCAATATCAAGAATGTTAGATGAAAAATTAAGTTTAATAGATATTGCAAAAAAAGTAACAGGAGATGAAAATGTCGAAGTTATAGAAGAAGGAATTAGACCAGTATATGAATGTGATTGCTCAAAAGAAAATATGGCAGATGCTTTAGCCACTCTTGATGAAACAGAGTTAAAACAAATGATTGAAGAAGATGGAAAAGCTGAATTAGTTTGTCATTTTTGTAATAAAAAATATGATTTTTCAAAGGAAGAATTAGAAGGAATTTTAGAAAAAAAGGAGAGTAAATAAAATGGAAAATAAAATATTAATATTTGGGCATAAAAACCCAGACACAGACACAATATGTTCTGCATTAGTAAAGGAAATATTAAATAAAAAAAAGGGATGCGAAAAATCAAAAGCAGTAAGATTAGGAAATTTAAATAAAGAAACACAATACGCATTAAAATATTTAGGGTTAGAAGAACCAGAATTAATCGAAAAAGTTGAAGAAGGACAAGAAGTAATATTAGTAGACCACAATGAATTTAATCAAAGTGTAGAAGGAATAAAAAAAGCAAAAATCCTAGAAGTAGTTGATCATCACAGAATATCAAATTTTGAAACATCAGAACCATTATACTACACAGCAAGACCATTTGGTTGTACATCAACAATATTATTTGAAGAATTCAAACAAAATAATATTGAAATTGAAAAAATAGAAGCAGTATTAATGGCAAGTGCAATAATTTCTGATACATTATTATTAAAATCACCTACAACAACAGAACATGATAGAAAAGCATTAGAAGAATTAGGAAAAATAGCTGACATAAACATAGAAGAATACGGATTAGAAATGTTAAAAGCCGGAACAGATTTAGATGATTTTTCTGAAGAAGAATTAATAAATTTAGATGCAAAAAGCTTAGATAAAAATGGAACAAAATTTGTAATAGCACAAGTAAATACAGTAAGTATAGAAGATGTATTAAAAAGAAAAGAAAAATTAGAAGTTGCTATGAATAAAGAAATAGAAGAAAAAGGATTAAGTTTATTTGTTTTAGCAATAACAGATATTTTAAATAGTAATTCAGAAATAATTGCTTTAGGAGAAAAAGCAGATGCTGTTGAAAAAGGATTTGAAAAAAAATTAGAAAATAACACAGTATTCTTAGAGGGAGTTGTTTCAAGAAAGAAACAATTATTACCATCAATAGATAAAAATATATAATTAAATATAGTTTTACGAAAGAAAAATAGGTGGAAAAGATCTGCCTATTTTTCAATTCTTGACAATTTTGGAAAATTATAGTACAATGTAATACGTATGCACAAAGATGAATATAATATAATAAGGAGTAATATAATGAAATCAAAAATGAATATAAGAAGTATAATTTTGATGGCAATTTTAAGTTTATCAAGCTTACTTTTTATAAATATGAGTTTTGCGGCAAATACAGCGAAGGTAAAAGTCGAAACAGCAAATCTTAGGGAACAGCCATCTCAAGATGCAAAAATACTAGAATTAGCATCAATGGGAGAAGAAGTAGAAGTATTAGAAAAATCAGGAGATTGGTACAAAGTAAAATACAAAAATATTACAGGGTATGTAAGAAGTGATTTAATAGAAGTTGCTCAAACAACTTTAGCAAATGTCGAAACAGTATCTGCAACAACAGATAATAATGAAGAAACAACAACAGAAAATGTAACAAATACTGAAAAATCTGAAACAGAAAGTACAGAAAATATAACACAAGTTGGAAAATATAAAATGACAAAAGAAACAATGCTAAAAATAACACCACTTGTTAATGCTTTAGATGTACAAATATTAAAAGTAGATGAACAATTACAAGTTACAAAAATATTAAACAACTGGGCTTATGTTACTACAAGTGATGGTACACAAGGTTGGGTAAGAATGGAAAGATTAGAGCAAGTTAAAGAAGAAAGTACAACATCAACTCAAACTAACCAAACTCAAGAAACATTACAAGCACCAGAAACTACTACGGAAACAACTGAAAGCCAAGAACAAACAAAAAATTTAAATATAAAAATGTATGTAAATTCTCAAACTGTTAATCTAAGAGAAAAAGCAGACAAAACATCAGGAATAGTATCACAATTAGAAATTAATACAGAAGTAAATGTGATTTCTAAAGAAAATGGATGGTGTTATGTTGAAGTAAATAATAAAAATGGTTATGTTTCAGAAAGTTTACTATCAACATCTAAACAAGTTGTTACATCAAGAAGTTCAATGAATGAAAGAACAACAACTTCAACTGCAACAACATCAGCAAAAACAACAGAAGCAGCAACTACAAATAAAACAACAGAAACTACTACAAGTAATTCTTCAAAAGGTAGTGAAGTTGTAGCATATGCAAAAACTTTATTAGGATGTAAATATGTATATGGCGGAACAACAACGAAAGGATTTGACTGTTCTGGCTTTACTCAATATGTATACAAACATTTTGGAGTAAACTTAAATAGAACAGCTGCAGCACAATATAGTAATGGAACATCAGTAAGCAATTTACAAGCAGGAGATTTAGTAATGTTTGGAAAATCAGGAATTAATCATGTTGGTATTTACATTGGGGGAAATACATTTATACATGCAGCAAATCCAAGCAAAGGTGTAACAACAGATACATTGTCATCAGGATATTATAAGACAAATTATGTTGGAGCAAGAAGAATATATTAATAGCAATTAAAGGAGGCAATATTGAAGCAAAGACCAATATTAATTGCAGTTATAGGGTATATAATAGGTATATTAGTGGGGCTATACTTACAAAAAAGTATAGTCCCATTTTATGTATTAATAGCTGTAATATTTTATCTATATAAAATTTTTAGTCAAAAGATTTTTACTCAAAGATCTCAAAAATTTAAATTGTTATCAATAAAAAGATATTTTAGGTATGTAAAATTAAATTTTAATTCAAGTGTTATTTTAATATTAATAATTAGTTCAACATTTTCAAATTCTATAGTGATTTTTCAAAATAATAATTATCAAAAAATATATTCAAAATTAGAAGAAAATAAAACTTTAAACTTAGAGGCAGTAGTAATAAGTTCTAAAGAAAGTAAAAAATATTATGATAGATATATAATAGAAACAGTATATAATAAACAAAAAATAAAATTATATATAAATGTTAAAGGTGTAGATTTAGAATATGGAGATAAAATACAGACTACAGGAGAATATATAATACCTGAGAAACAAAGAAATTATAAAGGATTTGATTATTCAGAATATTTAAAACAACTTAAAATATATGGAACAATACAAAACACTAACATTAAAATATTAAGAAAAAATAATGCAAATAATTTTTTATGTATTGTAAATAAAATTTCAAATATAATAGAAGAAAAGGTAAAAAACAATATTTCAGAAGAATGTTCATCAATTTTATTAGGTCTAATTTTAGGAAAAACAGACAACATAGAAGAAGAGATAAAACAAAATTTTAGAAATGCAAGCATGTCACATATTTTAGCAATTTCAGGAATGCACGTATCTTATTTACTTATAGGAATAAGGGTTCTTTTTAACAAAAGCTTAGGAAAAAGAAAAACAAGTATTATAAGTATAGTATTTTTAATTTTTTATATGTTCTTGACTAATTTTTCACCATCTATAACTCGAGCAGGGGTAATGAGTATATTGCTATTATTTTCAAAATTAGTATATAGAAATAATGATACATATACATCATTGTCTTTAGCATTACTAATTTTATTAGTATATAATCCATTTTTTATTAATAATTTGGGTTTACAATTATCGTTTGGAGGAGTATTAGGAATTGTACTTTTAAATAAAAATGTATCTGAATTATTAAAAATAAAAAAAATTAAAGATGCAATCTCAATTTCTATATCTGTTCAACTTTTTATATTACCAATTGTTTTAAGTCAATCAAATATTTTTAATCCATATTTTTTAATAAGCAATTTATTATTAAGCATTATAATAGGTCCAATAGTTATTTTAGGTTTTATTTATATTATATTGATTTTGATTAATGAAAACTTGGGAATGTTTTTATCTAGTTTGGTCGAACTTTCAATTAAGATATTGTTAGGAATATCACAGGTTGGAAAATTACCTTATTCTAAAATTTATATAAGAACACCAAAAATTTATGAAATTTTAATATATTATATTTTGTTATTTTCTATAAAAGAAATTTATAAAGTTTATCATCAAAAAGGAATAAACAATACCCAAAAAAGAGTTAAAAATTTAATTGCATTATTTAGATATAAATTTAATAAAAAAAAGAAAAAATATATTATTTATATATTAATAGTATGTGTTTCATTTTCTTTATTAAGCTTTATACCACAGAATTTAAAAGTGTATTTTATTGATGTTGGACAAGGTGATTCAACTTTAATTGTAACTCCTAAAAACAAAACAATACTGATAGATGGTGGTGGAAGTGAATTTTCTGATTTTAATGTTGGAGAAAAAACATTATTGCCATACATTTTGGATAGGGGATTTAACAAATTAGATTATATAATCATTAGTCATTTTGATAGTGACCATTGTGGCGGTTTGCTATATGTTATGCAAGAAATAAATATTAAAAATATTATTATAGGCAAACAATATGAGAATTCTAAAAATTATGAAAAGTTTTTAGAACTAGTAAGAGAAAAAAATATAAATTTAAAATGTGTAGAAGCAGGAAATAAGGTTAATATAGAAAAAAATTTATATTTTGATGTATTATGGCCGTATTCAAAAAGGATGATTTCTGAAAATGCTATTAATAATAATTCCTTAGTTTGTAAACTTGTATATAAGAATTTTTCTATTTTGTTTACAGGAGATATTGAAAAAATAGCAGAAAATGAAATTTTAGATATGTATAGCAATAGATTATATTTATTAAAATCTAATATTTTAAAAGTTGCTCATCATGGTTCGAAAACCTCTTCAATAAAAGAGTTTGTAGAGAGTGTTAGTCCACAATATGCATTAATAGGAGTAGGAAAGAATAATAAATTTGGACATCCTTCTGATGGAACTATTAAAAATTTAAAGGATGAAAAAATAAAAATTTATAGAACAGATGAAATGGGAGAGATTTTTATAAATACTAATGGAAAAATAATAAATAAATTAATGTATAAAAATTCCAATAAGAGTAAATAATAACAAAAAATATGGAGGCAAAAGAATGAAAAAAACATTTATTTTAATTATATTATTTACTGTTATAATACTTGGAATAACGGCAGGAATATATATATTTATATCAAACGAAAACAAAAAAACAGAAAATAATAATGTTGAAGATGTGATTAATAAAGTGTCTGATAAAGTGCAAAAGGATTATACAAGAGAATTAAATGAATTAAATAAATTGGATAATTCATTAGAAACTAATTCAAATGAAGAAAAAATTTCTCCAAATTGTTTAGTAATTTTAAAAAGACATTATGATAAATGTGGCCATACAACTAATGAATATATAGATATACAAGAGAATTTGGTTAATAAAACACAAGATGAATTAGAAGAAAAATATCCAAACTGGGAAGTAGAAAAATTTTCATCTGGAGAGATTATTTTATATAAAGAATATACTGGTATATGTGATGAACATTATATTTTAAGAGAAAAAGATGGAAAAATTGTAATTTACAAAATTGATGAAAATGGGCAAGAAAAATTATATGAGACTACAGAAATTGCTATAGATTATTTAACAGATGAAGATAAAGAAAATATAAAAAATGGAATAAAAGTTAATGGAAAAGAAGAATTAAATCAATTAATAGAAGATTTTGAATAAAAAAACAAAAGGTGTTTATTATGCACCTTTTATTTTTAAGAATTTTCACTTTTTTTCTTTCTTTTATTTTTTACTATTACTTGTTCAGCATCTTTGTTTAAATCACTTTTATCGATAAATCCATCTTGGTATAGACATTTTATATACATAATAAGTGAAAAAATAGTTGCAATTAATGCTAAACAGTAAACAGCCATATCTAAATTAGACCAAAATCCTGTAACTCCTAATTGTTTTGTAATAAGAGAAATTACTATTGCAAGGTAAAATAGAACTGTTGCTAGTTTGCCATACCATTTACTATATACAACAACATTTTTTCCATAAAGGAAAGAGGCTCCTATAATCATTATAAGTTCTTTTAACATAACAATAAGTAAAATCCAAATAGGAATAATTTTTACAATGACTAAAGAACCTAATACACATATTTGAGTTAATTTATCAGCTAGAGGATCCATTAGTTTACCAAAATTTGATACAAAATTAAATTTTCTAGCAATAAAACCATCTAAAATATCTGTAATACCAGATATAGTAAAAAATATAAAAGCTAGTAAATAATTTCCTTTAAATATAAAATCTATAATTATTGGTATAAATAAAAATCTAAGTACAGTTAGTGTGTTTGGTATATATTTAAACATTTTTTACTCCTTTTAAATTGAAAAATGCATATAAAATACATTTTTCAATTTTTACTTTATAATATTTCAAAAGTTAATTCATTGTTATTTAAATTAATTTTGATAGTTTGACCATTTGTTAGTTCACCTTTTAATATTTTTTCGGAAATTTCATCTTCTAAATATCTTTGAATTGCTCTTCTTAGAGGTCTAGCACCAAATTTGATATTAGTACCTTTGTCTAAAATAAATTGTTTAGCAGAATTAGATATTTCAAATGAAATGTCTTTTGCTTTTAATGCTTTTATAGTATCTTTTAGCATTAAATCTACAATTTGTAATAATTCATCTTTATTTAAAGAATTAAATACAATTATTTCATCTATTCTGTTTAAAAATTCTGGTCTAAATACATCTTTTAAGCTATCTTCAATTTTGTTTTTATCAACAGTTTGTTTTCCAAATCCAATTGAATTAGTATTTAAATTTGAACCGGCATTTGATGTCATAATAATAATTGTATTTGCAAAACTTACTGTATTTCCTTGAGAGTCTGTAAGTTTACCATCATCTAATACTTGTAATAAAATATTAAATACATCTGGATGTGCCTTTTCAATTTCATCTAAAAGGATTATTGAATAAGGTTTTCTCTTAACTTTTTCAGTTAATTGTCCAGCATCATCATAACCAACATATCCTGGAGGTGCACCTATCAATTTTGATGTAGAGTGACTTTCCATATATTCAGACATATCTATTCTGATTATAGAATCTTCTGAACCAAACATTTCATATGCAAGTGATTTTGCAAGTTCTGTTTTACCAACACCTGTTGGACCAACAAATATAAATGAAGGTGGTCTTTTTTCATTTTGAAGTCCAGCTCTGTTTCTTCTAATAGCACGAGATACAGCATTAACGGCTTCTTCTTGACCAATTACTCTTTTATGAAGATTTGTTTCTAAGTTTAAAAGTTTTTGTGTTTCAGCTTCTGTTATTTTTTTAACAGGGATTTTTGTCCAGCTTTCTATAACAGTAGCAATATCTTGAATAGTAAGATTTCTTGGTTTCATTTTTTTATTAATCTTATCAATTTCTTCAATTAATTTACATTCTTTAGTTTTTAGGTCAGCAGCTTTTTGATAATCTTCAGTAGTATCAGCTTGTGCTACTTCTTCTTTTTGAGCTTGAACATTTTTAAGTTCTTGTTTTAGCATTTCTAATTGATATAAATCTTTATTTTCAAGATTTATTCTAGAACAAGCTTCATCTAGAATATCAATAGCTTTATCAGGTAAAAATCTATCATGAATATATTTTTCAGACATTATAACAGTTTGTTTTATAACATCAGTTGAGATTTTTACTTTGTGATATTCTTCGTAATATTTTTTAATTCCTTCAAGGATGTGAATAGAATCATCAATATTAGGTTCTTCAACTAAAACTTGTTGAAATCTTCTTTCTAAAGCAGTATCTTTTTCAATATATTTTCTATATTCTGTTAATGTAGTTGTACCAATCAATTGGATTTCTCCATTTGAAAGTGATGGTTTTAAAATATTTGCAGCATTCATAGAATGTTCACCATCGCCAGCTCCAATAATATTATGGATTTCATCTATAACTAGAATTATATTACCATATTCCTTACACTCATCAATTATACCTTTCATTCTAGATTCGAATTGTCCTCTAAATTGAGTACCTGCAATAACAGATGTCATATCTAAAAGGTAAACTTCTTTGTTTAAAAGTTTTGCTGGAACATTTTGGTTTGCAATTTTAATAGCTAATCCTTGAGCAATTGCGGTTTTACCAACTCCTGGTTCACCAATAAGACAAGGGTTATTTTTAGAACGTCTATTTAAAATTTGTATAACTCTTTGAATTTCTTTATCTCTACCAATAACTAAATCTAATTCATTATTTTTAGCTTTATTTGTAAGATTAGTTCCATAAGTATCTAAGAATTTTTTCTTTTTACTTTGTTTTACATTTTTCTTTTTTTCAACTCTTATTGTTTTTTTGCTTTCATTTTCTTGATTTTCAGAGTTTGTTTTTTGACCATTAAACATATTTGAAAAAATAGAACCTAATGGGATTGCAGCACCTGCAAATTTGGGTCTTTCTTCATCATCTTCATTTTCTCCATCTTCATCAACATTACCAAAAGTAATTGCACCTTCTATATTTTCTAAATTATTAATATCTATATTTTCTGCTAAGTCTTTAAATATACTTTCTAATTGTTTATTCATATCATTTAAATTTATTTTATCTTTTGATAATATATCTTGTTGTCTTGCTAAAACTTCAGTTGCATCTATGCCTTTCTTTTTTGCACAATCATAACATAATCCTGCTAATGTCTTTTTACCATCATCTGTTTTTTCGTAAAAAATTACGGCTGGATTTTTATTACATTCTGAACATATCATAAATTATAATTCCTCATTTCTAAATAAATTTAATATTATATATAATACCTCAAAAGTCCTAAATAGTCAATAAATTGAGGTAAGAAAATGCTACATATTTTCTGTTTTGTACCTAAACAAACATTTTGTTTTTATAAAGTTTGAAAAGTCTTTTTCATTTCCTAAAGTAAAGCCATTTTTATTTATTAAAAAAGCATATTTTCTGTCCAAATAAAAATAATAGTAATCTTTTGTGTTAAAAACTTTATATAATTTCCAATAATAATATTTATCAATTTGAGTTCCATCAGAAATAGTAAAATATTTATCATAAAAACGAAAAATAAATGTAGATTCTTTTTGAATTTTTTTAGACTTAAATTCATCTTTTACTTCTTTTATTGGATGAAAAATTCTCCATAGTAAAAAGCAAATTAAAGTTAATATAAATATAAAAGCAAGCTGTGTGTTTCCAGCTTTTAATTGCAATACAATGCAAAAAGCCATTAATACAACAATTAACAAAGTATAAAAATTGCTTGAAACACCAAATTTTTTATTATGGAATATCAAAAAATTTTCGTAACATTCTTTACTATATTTTGTCGTATTTTTAAATAACATATTCATAATTTATCACCTACAATATTTTTATTAGTAAAGTATATCATAAAAAATAAAAACATAAAAGAAATATTGTCAAATAAAATCGAAAATGTTATAATGAAAATGATTTAAAAATATTAGTACCAAAGAGAAAGGGGAAAAGGTATGAATAAGAAAAAAGTTTTTAAAACTATTGGAATTTTAGTACTTATTATTGTTATTTTAATGTTATTATATGTTATTAGAAATACAATAATTGTAACAAAATTGCAAAAAAATATTAAAGAATATACAAGTAAAACAAACTTCAGTATAAAGGTAACAAATTTAACCTCAGAAACGTCAAAAATGACAGTTAATTATTATAAAAAAGATAATAAAGAAGCAGTGATATTAGAAAGAAATGTAGATGAAAATTCAGTAAAAATGTCTTTTTATAATAATGGAGAAAGAAAAGATTTGTTCATTGAAACAAATGATAAAAAAACAGTTCAAGTAAATACTAAAAATCAACTTTTAGGATTAAATATAACGGATTCTTTACAAACTGACAATTTGTGGCAAACTATTTTGTATAGTTCAATTGCTAGAATAAAAACAGAAAATGTTAATGGAAAAGAATGTTATAAGGTAAGTGATTTTTATTCACCTTATTGGATGTATGGGGAGAAGATAACTGAGTTTTATATTGAAAAAGATACAGGATTACTTATAAAGACTGTGATTGATGATGAGGTTGCTGTAAGAGAGTATAGTTTTGATGATGTTGAAGATTCAGCTTTTGTTGAGCCTGATATTGGGTTGTATACTGTTGTTGAGGAAAATTAAAAAAGAACAGAATTTGTTTTCTGTTCTTTTTTCTATTTTAACCCATATGCATAAACCTCTACATAACTAGTGCCATTGCTGCCATCAATATTATTTTTTATTTCAATAGTGTCTCCTTTTTTTAAATAATAGTTTATAGATGAATATGAAAAAGAATTAATAGTTCTCATATAACCAATATCAACAGAATTGATAAGTATTGTTATTGAGCCACCAGAATTAGTACCAATTCTTCCTAAAATTGCACAATCCTCAGTTGCTGTATATGAATATGATGTGTTGCACCAATCGGAACTTTGACCTACACATCCAATTTTTTTAGATGTATCTATAAATATTTTTGAATTTGATGTATCTCGACTTCCAGTAATTTCATCTATTTTACTTTCGTAACTTGTTAATGTGTCATTTTCCGTATTTTGGGCATTTTCTGTTATTTGTTTTGCTTCTTTTGCATTTTTGAATAAATTTGTTTGAGTTAGTGCTGTTATTGATATTACTGATAGTATTAATAGAATTATTATTGTAATTACTAGTGCTACTAAAGTTATTCCTACTTCATTTTTCATTTGTCTTTTCATATTATTTTTTTCTCCTTATATTAAGCTTGAAACTTAATTAATTTATTATACTGAAAATATAACATAACTAAAACAAAAAATCA